>Ga0208278_1000774_pt1 | contig 16736 bp, 13 predicted proteins | sample ETN01SmetaG_FD_185794 | JGI IMG/M metagenome (GOLD analysis project Ga0208278, IMG submission 185794) | Marine microbial and viral communities from oxygen minimum zone, Eastern Pacific Ocean - ETNP2014F12-01SV259 (SPAdes) (version 2) | ecosystem: Environmental > Aquatic > Marine > Oceanic ...
GAACTGCCCGCCCAGCTCGGCTACTGTCTTTGCCAGCTTCGCCTTCTGCGCCGCCACAGCCTTTCGCTGTTCAGCCTCGACTTTCTCCTCTTGCGGATCCTCCTTTCTGCCCCGGAGCCTCGATTTGTCGTGGTACTCCGCCTCCAGGTAAGCAATGCCGTCTTTTGGAAAATATCCTAACGTCATACGCCGCCGGCTATGCCCCTTGTGGATCAGATACAGGTACTGCACAGCAATCTGCCCGCTGGGGTAAACGCGAGCCCAAAGGCCCTTACCTTCCAGTTTTACGTCATACCGTTTTTCTCTAGGTTTTAGCTTCTTGAGGTTTGCGGCGCTCAGTTTCATTGAAATCGTCTGATTTAGGGGTAACAGTAGGGGTAACAATTAAATCGTTACCCGTGGTGGTATCGGACAAAACCCTTTGGAACACTATGGGATAGTATCGGGTAACAATAATCAGCATGTCAACCCATGTAAATCAATGGTTTACGGAATAAAAAAGCGCCCTGTCGGACGCTCTGGAGCAGTATAGGATGGAGCCCGCAGACGGATTCGAACCATCGACCTGCTGATTACAAATCAGCTGCTCTGCCAACTGAGCTATGCGGGCAGTATCCAGTAGCCACAAGAGTGAAGTTCACGGCCCCGATCGGGAAAGGGGTCATTTTACTGTACCAGCAGTCGTCCTGGCAGCGCTCCTACTGACCCTCTTTGCAGGGAATCTGCTGCAGCCGGGCCATGGCGTCACCCCAGTTGATCGCGGCCAACTCGTCATGCCGCTCCTGCGTGACCACATCCGGCACTTCCAGCCAGCCCAGTGGGCCCAAGGTACGGACTGCAAGTTGTACGCTGGCCTCGAAACCGTTCCCGATAAGGCCAGCGGCGAATTCACCAGCCGCTCTTTCGCGGGCAAAAGTACGCAGCACCAATACCTGGCCCGCTGTCCCCTGCTGCGGCGCGTAATCTATGCCCTGGCCCTCCAGTCGTGAACGCGCGTTATCAAGCGCAATATCGGAACTAAATGGGCCGAGTATCACCTGAAAGTCGCGCACCTCACGGGCACTGACCTTCTGCCGGGTCAAACCGTAGCCGCGGTTAACCAGTTGCCGGGACGCCCGGGCCATGGTCTCCTCAGTGGCAAACGGTCCAATGCGCACACAATTGAGCATCTCACTGGCACCGGTTGCGCTCTCCACTTCACTCAGCAACGCCAGTGCCGGCAGGTTGCGGTCCTCCAGTGCTGGCCCGGTGCCGGTGCCGGCCGGCGGGGTATAGTTCGTTGTCCACAAATAGAGGGCGCCATTAGCCAGTAGCAGAAGAAAAAAGAACCATTTCATGGCAATTCCCACTCACCGCCAGAAACTTTCTTTTTTTCAGGTTCTCGCGCCCTCAGGGTCACAAAATGCGGTCGCAATATTACACACCCGGCGGCTGAAATCTTCCATCGACTGCGGTCCATCCACCATCAACGAACAGAACGGTTCCAGTAACATAACTGGCGGCTTGTGATGCAAGAAAGAGCGCCGCTCCCACCATTTCTCCTGGTTCGGCCCAGCGCTCCATTATGTTTCGTGAAGCGTAAGCATCATACCACTCCTGTTTGGCCTTTATCGGAGCCGTCAGCGGTGTCTCGACTACGCCTGGCGCGATTGCATTTACGCGCACACCAGAGGGTCCAAATTCAGCTGCTGCGGTGCGTGCGATTTGTACAATTCCAGCCTTGGTAGCGGCATATACCGACTGTCCGGGCTCAACAATCTGCGATCGAATAGATGAGAATAAGATGATGCTCCCCGAGCCCTGGGCCGTCATGTGGCGTCCTGCCGCCTGAATCACGTTAAAGCTGCCTTTCAGGTTCACGCTGATCACGCGATCGAATTCCTCTCCCGAATAGGCAAGAATTGGTTTGCGAACATTGATACTCGGCGTACAAACTACGATATCGATCTGACCCGAAAGGGAAACGAGGTCGGCAAGTGCATGGTCCACTGCATCAGCATCGCTGATATCGAGACACGTCCCGTGTGCAACCTGTCCTTGGGAGCTGATCATTCCGGCAGTACGCTCTGCCCCTGCCCCGTTGATATCGAGACAATGCACTTCAGCGCCATGCTGGGCGCAGCCGACAGCAACGGCCTCACCGATGCCGGATGCGGCTCCAATTACTGCTGCGACTTTGCCCTTTAGACTAAATAAATTACTGAATTCCATGTTTTTCCCACCGGCTGGATGTTGTTATCAAATCTGTGGCCCCGGCCACACCTTTCATGCGGTCGACTGAGGACTCCCTTCTGCGCCCTGCAACGGACTGGTTGAGCGAACCGAACCTCGCTCACTCCGCTCCCAGTCTAACTGCTCTAACGTGGTACGAAAAACGCCGGCCTTGACCAGGTTATCTACGCTCAGATTGACCAACCTGATATATCGACGGATAAATTCGCCCTCGCGCACATCAACATCGACGATATTCACACAACACAAATCCTGCTCAAAGGCCGGAAATGTAGCCAGGCTCCCGTATGCAGCCCAACTGAGTATGGCGCGATTAGTTCCCGCATGACCCACCACCAGTAAAGTCTGCCAATCCGGTGACAGCAGCAACTGGCAAAATGCCTTAACCACCCGAGAATAGAACGCACTAAATGCCTCGCCACGAACAAAGCGGGCCCCCGGCTCGATTGCCGTTTCAAAAGCATACACGTACTCGGCCTCTACCCGCTCTGGTGGTAACTGGTCGAGGTTCCCTGCCCGAATCTCCCGCAGCCCTTCGTGAGATGCCAGGCTGACGTCATGGTGGTGACTAAGCACCCGCTCGGCAGTTTCCCGGGTGCGCGGCATTCCCGAGCACACGGCCTGATCAAATTCAACTTCTGCAAGCGTCTGACCAACCATGTCCGCCTGCCGCCTGCCTTTCTCGGTAAGCCCAGCGAGCCCCGCACGCGGTACCACGGTACCATCATCCTGAAAATAGTTCACATCACCGTGGCGCAGCAAATAAATGCGGCGGCGCTCACCCTGCTGATTTCCTTCAGTCATCAATTAAAGTCCCCGGTGTCGTGTTCGATAGTGCATTTCGCTCGGTCGTACCCGCATACCAATCCGCAATAATGTTGTAACTGTCTGCACCGGCATCGTCAACTCTGCTAACAGCCAGGGTAACACTACCTCATGTCATCGCTACCAAGGAAGTTCCTAAAATTGGCAGCAAAATGATCATGTGCCTACCTAGCCGCCAGAATCAATCATCTCGCCAGGAAACGATCGGGTAGAATCAAATGCCTTCGGCTGCACCGCGTGATGCACTCGAAACGATCATGGCGCTGCGCAAGCCGAACCTGAAATTATCTCGATGAAATTCTTTCTGATCAAGCGGCTTAGCACATTTGCTGCAACCCTGTTTGCCGCTACCTTACTTACATTCTTTGCCCTTGAGATCCTGCCGGGAGACCCAGCCCTGGTAATTCTGGGTGTGGACGCTCCCGATAGCGCAGTTGCAGCACTGCGGGAACAACTTGGACTAAATCGACCAGTTACTGAACGCTATATCGACTGGATATCGCACTTTGTTCGCGGCGAACTCGGGGTCAGTTATACCTACAGCGTTCCGGTTTCGGAACTGTTGCGCGAGCGCCTGGCGATCACTATCCCACTTGCATTAATGGCAATGGCGCTTTCTGTCGTGATAGCGTTTTCTCTAGGCATATACGCGGCAACCCACCATAACCGCCATGGTGATGTGCTGGTCATGGGTGTCAGTCAGCTAGGAATCTCGATACCGAATTTCTGGCTGGCACTAATGCTCATTCTGCTATTTGCCGTAAACCTGGGCTGGTTTGCATCTGGCGGATTCCCCGGCTGGTATGCCGGCTGGTGGCCTGCATTAAAGGCGCTGATTCTCCCGGCAATTGCGCTGGCAACCGTACAGGGCGCAATCCTCGCACGCTTTACCCGCTCTGCAACGCTCGAAACCATGCGTGAAGACTATGTCCGTACTGCCCGAGCCAAAGGCCTGAATCGCCGACAAACGCTTTGGCGCCATGTACTGCGCAATGCCATGATATCGGTTGTTACCGTGATGGGGCTGCAGTTCGCCAATCTGCTTGCGGGCACCATTGTAGTAGAAAGTGTCTTTGCACTGCCCGGCATCGGCAGGCTTATTCTGCAATCGATCGCCAATCGTGACGTTGTCGTTGTACGGGACATCGTTACGCTGCTCGTCGCCATGGTAGTGATTATTAATCTGGTGGTTGACCTGCTGTATGCCCTCATCGACCCTCGGCTGCGTTCCAGCGATGTCTGACAAACGCCTGCCGGGCAATACTCTCGCCAGCCACAAGGCCGGTAGAACTGTTGCAAGTGCGCCGGCCAGTATCTGGCGGCGGACACTGGAGCACCGCTCATTCCTGGCCGGCAGCATATTGACTTCATTGCTGGCAGGGATGGCTCTGCTTTCCCTTTTCTGGACCCCGCACAACCCAACCCGCATCAATATCCGTCAACGGCTGGCTTCGCCCAGCTTGGAACACTGGCTTGGAACAGACCAGTTTGGGCGTGACATTCTTTCGATCATTATGACCGGTGCGCAGAACTCTATTATGGTCGGCGTAGTTGCGGTCGGCATTGGCCTGCTGTTCGGAGTGATGCTTGGGCTCATTGCCGCGTCAGCCAAAGGCTGGGTAGAAGAGCTGATTATGCGGGTCTGTGATTTCATGTATGCTTTTCCGGTCATCCTGTTAGCCATCATGCTTGTCGCGACCCTCGGCTCGGGGGCCATTAATGCGATTCTAGCGATCGGAATTTTTGCGATCCCCACCTTTGCCAGACTGGCCCGCGCCAGCGCCAACGCGATCTGGTCTCGAGAATTTGTACTCGCTGCCCAGGCTGCAGGAAAAAGCGCAATACGCATCACCTGGGAGCACATCCTGCCCAACATCGTTTCGGTGATTGTGGTGCAGGCTACGGTCGAATTCGCGCTGGCGGTACTGGCCGAAGCCGCCTTGAGTTATCTGGGCATTGGCTCACAGCCACCAACACCCTCCTGGGGCCGGATGCTGAGCGAAGTCCAGACGCTGGTTTTTCTTAACCCGTGGCTCGCCGTCTACCCGGGTGCCGCCATCGCCATGACAGTGCTCGGGCTGAACCTGCTGGGCGATGGACTCCGCGATGTGCTGGACCCGCGGCTGGTGTACAAGCGATGACCCTTCTCACCGTAGATGACCTCAGCGTTTCTCTCGACACTGCCCAGGGACGCGCCCAGGCCGTGCGCGACCTCTCATTTGATCTGGGCCCGGGCGATACCCTGGGAATTGTTGGCGAATCCGGTTGCGGTAAAACGATGAGTGCCCTGGCGATTCTGGGCCTGTTGCCCGACAACGCCGTGACAACCGGCGCAATCCGCCTCAATGATCGCGATCTGCTGAACTGCACCGAAGCCGAATGGTGCGATATTCGCGGTAATCAGATCGCTATGATCTTCCAGGAGCCGATGACTTCGCTAAATCCAGTGCACCCCATCGGCCGGCAGATCATGGAAGGCATGTTCCTTCACCGCGCGCTCAGCAGGGCTCAAGCTCTAGAAGAAACCATTCGCCTGCTGGAGACGGTAGGTATTCAAAATGCGGCAGAGCGTGTCAAACACTACCCGCACCAGCTGTCGGGAGGACAGCGTCAGCGGGTAATGATCGCGATCGCACTGGCAAATCAGCCCAGGCTGCTGATTGCTGACGAGCCCACCACAGCGGTGGATGTGACAATCCAAAAGCAGATTCTCGGCCTGATCAACAAACTCATTGATGAGTTCGACATGGGCCTGGTGCTGATCAGCCATGACCTGGGCGTTATTGCCAAACTGGTCGAGCGGGTTATCGTTATGTATGGGGGGGTGGCTGTTGAAACCGGCTCGGTAGAAACCATATTTTCTGACCCCGCCCATCCCTATACCTGCGGCCTGCTATCCGCAATCCCACGGATAGATCGCTCGACCCATAGCCGGAATAAAAGGCTGCCGACCATTCCCGGCGTAGTGCCCGACCTGGTCGATATGCCAGCAGGCTGTACTTTTTCAGATCGCTGTTCACTGGCGACAGACACTTGTCGCACAGTTCCACCAGTTCCGGTAGCGCTCAGCAGCCACCATCAGGTGGCTTGTTACCACCTGGACCGCGCAAGAGCACAATGGCAAACGGGCCCACGATGAACAGGCCGGAGTCAAACAATACCCTTGCGCTGGAGGTGATCGATCTGTGCAAGACCTATGTGCTGCCCCGTGACAACCTGTTTCGCCCGGCGCGGTCGGTCAAGGCTGTTGCTGGAGTCAGCTTTCAGATCAAAGCGGGACAGAGCCTTGGTCTCGTTGGAGAATCCGGTTGCGGAAAATCGACCCTGGCACGGCTGATCATGGGGCTGGAAATCCCCACCTCCGGAACTGTCCGGATCAGTGGCTCTGATATCGGCCGTCTTTCCCGCAAGGAACTCCAGCCATTACGCAGAAAGTTTCAGATTGTCTTTCAGGATCCCTTTGGTTCCCTCGACCCGCGCCAGACTGTCAGCCAGATTGTTGCCGAACCACTTGAGGCGCTCGAGACAGCGCCACGGGCGCAGATTCGCACACGTGTCATCGCAGCCCTTGACGATGTTGGCCTGAAAAATTCCGATGCCGCTAAGTACCCTCACGAGTTCTCGGGCGGCCAGCGTCAACGTATCGCCATCGCACGGGCACTCGTTACGCGGCCTGGGCTCATCATTGCTGACGAACCGGTTTCGGCGCTTGACGTATCGGTTCAGGCCCAGATTCTCAATCTGTTACAGGATCTGCGTGACGAATATGCACTCACCTACCTTCTTATCAGTCACAACCTGGCTGTGGTGGAACACTTCTGTGATAATGTGGCGGTGATGCATAACGGCATATTCGTTGAATATGGCCTTACATCACAGATCTTTCAAAAGCCCAGCCACTCCTACACCAAGACCCTGCTGGATGCAGTATTACCGACCCCCAGCCACAGTTGATCAATTCTGGGTAATAACGGGCCGGGCCACAACCCGAGCGACGCCTTGACACAGCCAGTCACCCAAACCGAGCAGTTGCTGTTGCTGATCGATATCGGCAACACCAACATTACTGTCGGGGTAACCGATAAAGGCTCTCTGATTGAAGACTGGCGGATCAGTACCCGCGATACCACTACTGCAGACCAGCTTTGGTTGATGTTGCGTATGTTGCTCGATTCCAGCGGGATCGAGCTTACCGCGATCCATGGCCTTGCCTTGAGTTCTGTCGTCCCCGCTCTCACTTCTGTAGTCGAAAATCTGGTTCGCCGCCGCCTGCCTGTGCCCTTCGTCAATGTGACCTGCGAACTGGATCTTGGTTTAGAGGTGCTCTACGAGAATCCCCGTTCGGTCGGTGCCGATCGACTGTGCAACGCCGTAGCCGGATTTCATTGCTATGGCGGCCCGCTGGTAGTGGTTGATTTCGGTACAGCAACGACTTTCGATGTGATTTCCCACGATGGCGCATACCTGGGCGGCATTATTGCACCCGGGCCGGAAACCACAATCGCTACGCTGCATGCGGCGGCCGCTGCACTGCCGTCGGTGGAACTGACTTTCCCCTCCTCGCTGATCGGAAAAAGCACAGAAACCAGCATGCAGTCCGGAGCGATGTTCGGCAGCGTGGCAATGATCAATGGCCTCACCGCGGGGCTCAGACAGGAACTCGGCGAAGATACCAAAACAATCGTAACCGGCGGACTAGCTGGTGTTTTTTTCTCTCACCTGGAATCAATTGAAGCCGTCGAGCCGACGCTGACACTGGATGGACTGCAACTGATTTTTCAACGCTGCAGGCCCACTCTGCAATAGCGTCCGCCTGGGTGCCGGACCGCTACCGTGGCACTCAGAATTTCAACTGCTGTCTCGGGCTGTCGGCCATACAACTGGCTCCAGCGGATAAATCGGTCGACGCAAGTGCTGATAATTTAACTGCTCGTTATCCGAGGTCGTCACCCCTGACCCATCGAGTCTGACCGTATGTCGTGCCAGTTCGGCAAAGCCCGCCCGATAGTGAATCCTTGATTTGAGCAGAATATAGCGATGGTGTCGCGGCTGAATCCCTACGCAGGTGAAAACTCCCTGATCCCATGGCTCATGGTGATGTGAAACAACCACTATCAGCATCCGCCCGGTATCAAGCAGCGCTGTTGCTCCCATGTCGACTTCAACACCCTGGTACATCGGCCCACGTACTACCCATCTCCCGTCGGTCAGCGCCTTGACGCGTCCGCTTATCGGCAGCGGTATACCGGATGCTGCAATCGCCGGCATATCGGTTTTGCCGCCTAGCTCTAGCTGAATCTCTGACCCGATTCCACAGCGCTGCATCACTTGCACCGCAACCGGGTCCCAGACAGCGGCAACGATCACATCATCAAGTTCGGCCTCGTTGACCGCAGCAATAACTGTCATCACATCCTGGGTACCGCCGGAACCACAGTTATCCGCATGATCCAGCAACACGACCGGGCCATCAGTGAGAGACTTCGCTTGCACAATAGCGCTCTCGAGCTTATGCGGGCGATAGATAAACTGCTCTCGTGCTCCCCAACTATGCTTCAGGAGCTGGTCCCGGTATTGCTGGGCGAGATCATAATCACCGTCCGTCACAACTACTGCCGAGTTACCAGCGTCCGGAATATCCGCAAGCGCAAAGCCGCCGAAAACCGTTGCGGCCAGGACCTTTGGGGATTTTTCTGCTTCGCGACATTCGCTAACAAGCTGCTTCATCGGCTCATCATCGGTACCCTGGCACAAGGTTTGCGAAAGCAGTGGAACGCTGCCCCAGGCCATGACCGGGGTACACCGTCCCAGAACGGCATCGAGCACAACAGATCCGACTTGCTCAGAAACCTCGTAGTTATCCACGTGTGGGTAGGTTTTGTAGCCGATTAATGCGGTAGAGTTTTCAATCATCTTTGCTGTCAGGTTGCAATGAAGATCGCAGGTAACAGCGATTGGTAAATCAGGCGAGATCTCACGAATGCGCGCGAGCAGGGTGCCCTCCCCGTCCAAGGTGTGCTCGGCTACCATCGCGCCATGCAAATCCAGCAGTGCGGCATCACAACCACTGGCTATCGCATTACATATCAGCCCCGCCATGAACTCGAACGCTTCTTCAGAGACGGGTCCTGAGGGCATCGCCTCTGCTGCCAGGGGAGTGATGATCTGCGCGTTGTGCACATTTGCGAGCTTCATATATGCTGCCACCGGCATCCGCGTGTTGCCATAGGCGGCCTGCACGGCCTCGCCCTGAAACGCCCCCCACTGCTCGAACCGCTCCCAACCTGTTACCACTGGCGAGAACGTATTCGTTTCGTGCTTCATCATCGCAATGACAACGCGCATAACTAAATCCTTTTGTAACAGAAGACGGGCTGCCCACTGGGCAGCCCGTAACTCCGTAACTGTCTGCTGGACTCCAGCAACGACCCTGGGCGCCCTCTGGCATCCAGGGTCTGGCCCGCGGGGGTCAGCGGTTGAGATCTACCGGCATCCTGCTGCCGTCACTCCCACCTCATCGCAGAAACATCATTAATAAAAGCCGGCCAGCTGGGCCACATCCCGGTCAACCCGGCTTGCGCCACGCCAAGCTTTGCCAGCTGGAACAAAAAGCCATTAGGCATGTCGGCCGCGAGCCGTCGCTGTGCTGCCTGCAACTGCGCGGTCTGCTCCTCAACCGTGGTAGCGGCAGTGAACTTGTCAATAATGTTGCGAAACTCCTGGCTGTCATACTGGAAGTAATAATTCGGATTCGAGTAAATCCGCCCCATATCCATCGGCTCTACATGAGAAACGATGGTGAGGTCATATTCTTTTTTCTTGTATGCCTTATCCAGCCACTGCGCCCACTCGACATTCTCGATATTGATGGTAACGCCAACCTCGGCCAGCATTGCCGCGATTACCTCGCCACCACGACGCGCATAACTCGGTGGTGGCAGGTGCAGCGACAAAGTAAGGCCTTCCTGCCCCGCCTCCTTCAGCAGCGATCTGGCAAGATCTGGGTTGTACGATGACTCGGATGTCAGGTCGACATACGCCGGGTGATGCGGCGCGAAGTGACTGCCGATCGGCGTTCCGTATCCTGCTACAGCACCGATGATCAAGTCTTCACGGTTAATAGCGTGCATCAGGGCCCGTCGAACCCGGACATCTGCCAGCGCCTCACGCTTATTATTCATCGCAAGAATAGTTTCACCTTCGGTCGTGCCACTCAGGGTCGTGAAACGATCATCCTGCTGGAATTCGGCGAACATCTCCGGTGCGCTCAGGGAGGGCATGTAATCCAGGTCGCCCGCCTTCAATGCCGCGACCTGGGCCGCTGCATCATTAATAAAGCGGAATTTAACCTGCTTGATCTGGACATTGCCGGCGTTGCGGTGCTGCCCGTACTTCTCCATGGAAACAGAATCACCCTTGGTCCATTTGACGAACTTGTAGGGCCCGGTACCAATAGGATTAGTATTGGCGTCAGCGAATGCCTCCTGATCCAGTATCACTGCCGTAGCCTGGGCCAGGAAAAACGGCAGCAAGGCATTGGCTGATGACAAGGTGATCTTTACGGTGTGTGCATCAGGTGTGGTAATCGACTTGATACTGGAGAAAAGTTTCTTCGCCTTATTGGAACTGTCTTCCGCCGCGTTGCGCGCAAACTGCGCCTTGACGTCGGCCGAATCGAATGACGAGCCGTTGTGGAATGTCACGCCCTCTTCCAGAGAAAAGGTATAAGTCGCCCCATCTGCAGAGATATCCCAGGACTTGGCCAATAGGGGGTGTACCCCACCCCCGCCATCCAGCCGGGTCAGCCCTTCAAATATGTTGTACAAGGTGACCTGGCTGATTGCAGCGGCCGCGCCGGTGGTTGGATCCAGACCCGGGGCAGGCTCCAGCCGCATGCCGATACTGATTGAATCTTTCGCCATAGCCGGGCCGACCGGCAGACACATAAACAGCAATAACGAAATAACAGAGCTCTTGCACAGCATGGTGAGTTTCTTATTCATCCGTACCTTCCTCCGATTTGGTGAAGTTAAAGCAGCAAAAATATTACGCGCCAGTCAGCGCAGTGCAGCGGATGCCGCCAGCCTTGGCCTATTTTCCCCTCGCAACATCCATGCCGTAACCATAACATACTGGCCGCATCTGACACGGCAGATGAGCCGGGGAGTCACCTGATGGACACTATCGCTTCGGGCATGTTACCGTGGACCGGACGGCACCAAGTCAAAAAAATGACCTGGCTCGATACGGATTGAAAAAAAGTCGGCCCGCGCGCAACTACACCCGATGACTCTCACCCCCGGCCCATTAAACCTGGTTACCGATGTCCCTGGCCTTCGCGTTGGCCATGCACAATCAGAAAATCTCCTAACCGGCGTCACCGTACTGCTGCCAGAAAAAGAGGCCATCGCGGCTATCGATCAGCGCGGCGGGGCTCCCGGTACCCGGGAAACCGATGTGCTGACCCTGGAGAACAGCATTGAGGTAATCCATGCGCTGGTGTTCTCCGGCGGCTCTGCTTTTGGGCTGGAATCTGCCAGCGGCGTACAGCGCTGGCTGTATGAGAACAACCGGGGCTATCGGGTTGGAGATACTTGCGTTCCAATCGTACCGTGTGCCGTGGTATTTGATCTGTTCGTCAACGGGCAAGACAGCCAACACCCAAACTGTGATTATCGGGAACTGGGCAGGCAGGCTTGCGAGAACAGTGCAGAGCAGTTTGCACTGGGCAACGCGGGTGCAGGGCTGGGTGCGATTGCCGGAGAACTTAAAGGCGGTACCGGCAGCGCTTCATTATTTGATCCTCAAACCGGGTATACGGTCGGTGCACTGGCAGCAGTCAATTCGGCAGGCTCGGCTGTCATCCCAGGTACTCCGGTACTATGGGCGTGGCCATTTGAGCAAAATGGTGAACTTGGTCACCAGCCAGTGCCCACGCGCCCCGTCAGTCTCGAACCCCATTTTCCCCGTGACCTTGGCCCGACAACGAATACCACGCTGGTTGCAGTTGCGACGGATGCGCCATTGACTCCTGCGCAAAGCAAACGGCTCGCGATCATGGCGCACGATGGCCTCGCCCGTGCGTTACGTCCGGTACATGCACCGCAGGACGGTGATACCGTTTTTGCGCTTTCCACCACCGGTGCTGTGAGCGACACTGTCACAGCGATTGATGTGCTCGCCCGCATCGGGGCGCTTGCCGCTGACTGTACGGCCCGGGCGATCGCCCGCGGCGTCTTTGAAGCTGACAGCGCCGGCGTTGCTGTATCTTACCGGGATCACTTTGGCGCCGGAGCTAAAGGTAATAAATAGCCGATGCTGAACTCAAGTATTAGCCTTAACGACTGGTCGTGCCCACCAGTGCTGCCTGCCAGGGACGTTATTTGAAGCGCTCAACCAGTATGCCGACTGGTCATGCATCAAAACATAAGAATCTCGGCTGACTTAGGCTGGGGCCGGGATCAACCAGTAAGTCGACCGCTAGGTATTCATGGAGCGCTTTTTTGTGCCCCCGTCACCAGATGTTCCAGTGACAGGCTGACCTCGCCTGCGATTAAGGTTGCAATCGATCCGTCATCGCGCCGCACCCGGTAACAGCCAGTGGCATCGGCACCGTCCCCACACCCCGAAACCTTCTCACCCTCTACAACTGCCGAGACCTTCTTGCCAGCAAAAACATCCAGCGTATTCCACTCGGCCTGGTCGCCAGCAAAACCTAGCTGATCAAAACGCGCTAAGGCCTGCGCCAGCCAGGTCAAAACCGATGCCGCCAATTCGCTGCGCTGGGGTAGTGGACCATCAAGCTGGGCCGCAAGATCGGTCACCCGCTGGCCCGCAGCCATACCGACAAGACCAGAATCATCCAGGTTGATGCCGACTCCAACCACCGCGTAACTGCCTGCATTGGCCTGCGGGATCAGATCTACCAGTATGCCGCCCAGTTTTCCGGCCGGGCAAAGCAGATCATTGGGCCATTTCAGGCCGATATTGCGGCCACCCAGTTGGCGCAGTTCGCGCGCCAACGCCAGGCCGATAGAAAGACTGAGTCCGGCAAGCGCGGCGGCTTCCCTCTGGAAACACCACCCCAGTGAAAGCATCAGGTGACGGTATGGCCCCCCCTGCCAGGAACGCCCGCGCCGGCCGCGGCCGGCACTTTGAAACTCAGTTATGCAGGCCCGTCCGTGCATATCGCCGGCAGCGGCCCGGCGAGTCAGCCAGTCATTGGTTGAACCCACTGTATCCAGCAGCGTAACCCGCTCGACAAAGGGAAACCCCCCGGCTGCCAGTGCACCCTTGAGTTGCGCTTCATCTATGGGATCGACCGCAAAAGCCAACTGGTAACCGGATTGATTTGCCACCCGGAACTGAAGTCCCTCTAACTGCAGGTCAGCCAGGTGTTTTTCGACTGCCGCCTCACTGATACCGGTCTCCAGGGCAAGGCTCGTGATACTGGCCGGCTTCGTTGTACTCAGTGCCCGTAGAAGCCGAGTGCGCTCAGTCGTCATCACTCGCCTTCGAGGCCTGGCCACGCAGGCGCGCGAGTTTCTCGCGAATCTTGATCTCAAGGCCCCGCTCTACCGGGTGGTAGAAACGCCGGCCCTGCAGAGTATCCGGCAAATAAGTCTCGCCGCTGGCGTACGCGCCGGGCTCGTCGTGCGCATAGCGGTAGTTGTCGCCATGGCCGAGTTCCCGGGCCAGCCGGGTCGGGGCATTACGCAGGTGCAGCGGCACCTCCTGGGTGCCGGTCTCGCAGGCAGCTTTCATGGCCGCATTGAAACCTTTGTATACCGCGTTGCTTTTCGGTGCGCAGGCCAGGTACACGAGCGCCTGGGCGATCGCGAGCTCGCCCTCAGGCGAACCCAGACGCTCATAGGTCAGTGCGGCGTCCAGTGCAAGATTGAGCGCCCGCGGGTCCGCGTTGCCGACGTCTTCGCTGGCCATGCGGATCACCCGGCGCGCGATGTAGCGGGGGTCGCAGCCGCCATCGAGCATGCGCGCAAACCAGTACAGCACGGCATCGGGATCGGTACCGCGCATCGATTTGTGCAGCGCCGATATCTGGTCGTAGAACAGATCACCACCCTTGTCAAAACGCCGCAGGGGTGTGCCGATCACCTCGGCCAGTGCCTCGTCCGCCAGTGCATGCCCGCTGTCAGTCACGGTAGCAAACTGCGCCGCGATTTCCAGAAAATTCAGCAGCCGCCGGGCATCGCCATCTGCTGCGCCCAGCAGACAGCCGCGGGCGTAGTCCGACAGGGTGAGGTTCAATTTGCCCAGGCCCCGCTCGCAGTCAGACAGCACGTTCTCGAGCAGCAGCTGCAGGTCTTCACGCGCCAATACTTTGAGCACATAAACCCGCAACCGTGAGAGCAGCGCATTATTGAGCTCAAAGGCCGGGTTCTCGGTGGTGGCACCGATCAGCACCAGGGTGCCGTCCTCAACATGGGGCAAAAAACCATCCTGCTGTGCCTTGTTGAAACGATGCACCTCGTCAACAAAAAGCACCAGTTTGCCGGGTATCGCCTTGGCCTGGGCCACGACCTCGCGCACTTCCTTGACCCCGGCAGTCACGGCCGAGAGCACCTGGAAACGGGCATCGCAATAGGTCGCCACCATTCGAGCCAAGGTGGTCTTGCCGGTACCCGGTGGCCCCCACAGCACCATCGAATGCACGTGCCCACCGACCAGCGCCTCGCGCAGCACCGATCCTGGCCCGATCAGGTGGGACTGACCGACAAACTCCTCCAGCGTACGCGGTCGCATCACCTCGGCAAGCGGGCGATAGGCATCGCCGGCAGACCTGCTGGCCTGGTCTGGCAGGATTTGATCCACGAAATCAGGTTCCGGCATCGCTTTGGCTTATCGTAACCTGACGAAAGGTCAGGTTGATTCGAGGCGCTACCGGGCGGGCGGTCCTGGGCACACTGTGGCGCCAGGCTGCCTGGGAGCCGGCCCCCATCAGCAGCAATGCGCCATGGCCGAGCATAATCTCATGCACCGGCAAATCCTTACGCTGACGGTGTCGCAGCAGAAAACGCCGCGGCCCGCCCAGGCTGAGCGAAGCGATCATCGGTACCGGGCCCAGTTCCGGCTCGTCATCGCTGTGCCAACCCATGCTGTCGGCTCCTGTTCGGTAGTGATTGAGCAAAACACTATTAAACGCGTGTCCAAAAAAAGTCGCAAGACGTTCACGCAACTCCGTTAGTTCCGCCAGCCAGACCAGCGGCTGGTTGACGGTGCCTGAGTAACGGTACACGGTTCCCGGATCGCCGTACCAGGCTGCCTGGCGCGGCGAATCTAGCCAACGCCCGTACAGGTGTACGCGCGGCGTGGTCCATGGCACCTTTTCCGACAATGCCTGACAGTAACGGGACGCTTCGATCGATGTCAGAAAACCCGGCCAGTGTTCAAAGACGCCGTCCTCAATCGGTAACCAGCCTTCGCCGCTGATACGCCTGGGTGCCCTGCGGCCACTCCGGGATAGCGATTGCACAGTCACTTTTCCGGATATCGCGCGGGCTGGCCGCAGTCAGTTAGCCTGCGGTTCAGCGACGGCTGCAGCCAGCGGCGAGGGCACAAATGCTGCCCCGGTGGAGCAGCCACTGGCGGGGTCAAACCGGGCGATCGAAGGACAACCAAACAAGCTGGGATAGACCCCGTGGCCGGCGATCGCCAGTGTGCCCAACTGGTCGCTCAGTTCCTGCAATATCGTAGGATTGAAGGCCGCATCGGCCAACACTTCACCATTGGCGCCGACATCGATGCGCGCCTGGTGCATGGCTTGCCCGGGATCCATCGAAAAATCGGCCATAAACGAAATCAGCTGCAGCACCGCTGAAACAATGCGCCGACCGCCCGAGGCGCCCAGGGCCGTAACAGCGCCTCCCGGCTGCAGCATGATTGCGGGAGACATATTGGATAGCGGCTGCCTGCCGGCGCCAATCGAGTTGGGCCGGCCCGGTTCGGGGTCAAACCACATAATGCCGTTATTCATCAGGATTCCGGTATCGGGCAGCAATAGACGCGAGCCAAAAACCGAGAGCAGCGTCTGGGTCAGGGCCACGACATTACCGTCACGGTCAGTCACGTTGAGGTGGGTGGTGCAGGCCGGCACCCGGCCGTCCGGGCTGTCCCCCATCTGTGCCAGGCGGTGCCCGTAGGCGGCCTGCAGGCTGGCGGCGATAGTGGCAAATGATCCGGCATCGGGTAGCGCAGGCGATACAGCCATGCGCTCCTGCAGTTCGGTGAGGGCCTGGCACAGACTCGGACCACCGCAAAGGCCACTTGGCGTATAGACCACGGCATCCCGATAAGCCAGACCGGATAACTCTTGGCAGTGCACCCGGTAGGAAGCGAGGTCCTCAGCACAGAGGTTAACGCCCACCGATGCGGCATCCGTCAGCACACGCTCGGCAAGATTCCCGTTGTAAAAAGATCCGGGGCCCTCATCGGCCAGCTGGGCCAGGGTCGCGGCAAGGCCTGTCAGTTCGATCACTGGCGGCGGGCCGGCCCAATGGCCCATGGGCACATGGCCATCTGGAAGATAGACCGAGCGGGTGGATTCGAAACGCGCGATATCTGGCGCGCTCGAGGCGATCTTGAGGCTCGAATACCAGTCCACAGTGAGGCCCTTCTCGGCCAGCGCGATGGCCGGTGCCAACAACTGGTGCCAGGGGAGC
>Ga0208278_1000779_pt1 | contig 16666 bp, 10 predicted proteins | sample ETN01SmetaG_FD_185794 | JGI IMG/M metagenome (GOLD analysis project Ga0208278, IMG submission 185794) | Marine microbial and viral communities from oxygen minimum zone, Eastern Pacific Ocean - ETNP2014F12-01SV259 (SPAdes) (version 2) | ecosystem: Environmental > Aquatic > Marine > Oceanic ...
AGACTGCGATCCAAGAAAGGATAAAGATTGCAAGAAAATGGCACTGGCGGCGCGGGCAAAAGCCACCGGAATTGCTACCATGGTGCAGGCCAGCGGTGATCGCCTCGAATTCACCACTACTGTCAGTAGTGCAGGGGCCAAGCTCAAGCCACTTGCCAGCGGCAAGCACCTCTGCCGTGATTGTCGGTTCCTGGAATGGCGCCGTACCCTGGTCCGGCCGGCAGGCGGAGATATGGACAGTGCCAGCATCCAGTACTGGCTGTCCGGGGTAGCGGCAACCTCGGCGGAACTAGCTGCCGCGGCCAACAAGACGGCGAGTTATTCCGGTGGCCTTATAGGCGGCGTGATTAAAGCGGGATCTATCATTGAAAAATCCGGCCAGTTTGACGCCCGCGTCCGCTTTGGGCTGAGCCAGTACAAGGTACAGGCATTTAATGCCACCTTCGACGGCCGCAACTACCGTGGTAGTTCCGGCCTTACACCCAACAATGCCCTGTTCCAGGTGAACGCCACCAGCCATGATCGTGCTTTGGCAGCGCGTGGTTATTTCTTCGGCACTGCCTCAACTGCCGGGGGAGTGCCACCGGAAATGGGTGGGAACTTCAAGGTGACCGGCAGCGGTTACTCGGCCGGCGGTATTTTTGCCGGTAAGGCGAACTGACAGGCGGGCGCTCCGCCAGACAACGCTTACTTTACCAAACGCCTTTCCACCCCATCCCAGTCCGGCCCCGGTGGAGCCTTTTGGAACTCTGTGATGCGCGCGCGGAATATCGTTAAGTAGCGCTTTACCAAATCGACCCCCAATTGCTCCAGTTGATCGATCCTGCCCAGTGCTGCTGTCCAGTCCCTCGCCCGGTATGCACACAGCATGTCATTCTGGGTTTGCTGCAGGCGCTCGAATGCATCCGACTGGGCAAGAGTTTCGTCACCGAGTAACGTGAAAATACGCACCGGGTCGGCCTTACCGGCTACCTGCACCAAATCTAATTCCAATGCAGCCATCTTCGGTGCCATTGTGAATGTTTCCTCGCTGATCAGCGCGCTCACACCGTAGGCTTTAGATTGGCCCTCAAGGCGGGAGGCGAGGTTCACGCTGTCACCAAGAATCGAATAGTCGAACCGCTGCTCAGACCCGAGGTTGCCCACCAATGCTGCGCCGGTATTCATGCCGATACCGATTTTCAGGTTGTCAGGCGAACGCCCCGCAGATGCCGCCTCGCTGGCAAGTTCGTCGTTAAGCTGATCGAGCGCTTTCAGCATGGCGAGGGCCGCCCGACAGGCCTGCGTGGCATGATCTGGAACGTCTACCGGTGCGTTCCAAAATGCCATGATGCAATCGCCCATGTACTTGTCGATGGTACCCTGTTGGTCAAGAATCGCCTGAGTCAAGGGTGTCAGGAAACGGTTGATCAGGCGGGTTAATTCCTCTGGTCCATATCGCTCCGAGATCGAAGTGAACTCGCGGATATCACAAAAGAGAATAGTCAGTTTACGGGTCTCTCCACCTAGGTGTAACCGTTCAGGTTCATTGGCGAGTTGTTCGACCAGTGCGGGAGAAAGGTAGCGGCTGAAGGCGCCACGCACCTCGCGCCTTTCTCTCTCACTGCCAAGATAGATTCGTAGTGACTGAGTGAGATACACCAGCACGATGACCAGGCTGAAGTAAAGCGGGTCAACCAGCGCGTTGTAGCGTGAGAACAGAGTCCATGAGCCTCCTACGACCGCCAGTATGGCGGCCAGCGCGATGAGGGCGCACCATAATGCGCCCCAGCGTGGCAACAACCAGATGAGTAGCAGTCCCAGAGTGAAAGACAGAATGATCTCTGCGCCATTGGCCCAGTCCGGTTGGAATAGAAAATCCTGGCTGACGAGTGTTTCCAGGATTTGTCCGCGTATCGCCAACGCTGAGGCCGTACCCGCTATCGGTGTGGGTTGATACCGGGAAAGGCCGGCACCAGTCGAGCCCAGCAATACGATTTGACCAGCCAGGGCTTGCGGGTCTGCTACGCCGGCCAGTAGTTGCCATGCAGCCACGGGTTGCGTGAGTTCTCTGGTGTAACGAATCCACACCCTGCCTGCACGATCGGTAGGCACATCCAGTGCGCCAATGCGTACGCCTACAATCCCGCCCCCGGTTCCAAAAGAAACCTCCCCGCTGGCATTGGTTGACTTGATGATATAGGTCGATGCTCCCTGGGCAAGGCGTAACGCTTCAGCGTCAATGGATGGGAACACCTTGCCCCCGACCGTGACAAAGAGCGGTGCACGGCGCACCACGCCGTCGCTGTCCGGCACGAGGCTGAGTGCGCCGTAACCAGCAGCGTTTGCAGTCAGTGCTGGGAGTGCGGCTATGTTCCCGGTGTAGGGCAGTAGAAATGGATTCGGTGGATCGCCTGCCTGCACTAGACCTGCCTTTAGTTGAGGGACGTTGCCACGGCCCTCCTGTGTCAACGCAAAACCGAGCACACTATTTGATCGGGCTAGCGCCGTCGCCAGCACATCGTCGTGACTCGGTTGACCGGAGAGAGTCGCCCGGGCAGCGTCATACTCGGATCGTTCGGGCAGTAGCCTGGCGATCTCAGGGGGCGAGAGCCGATCGGGTTCAGACAACAGAATGTCAAGCACCAGTGCAGCGGCGCCAGCCTTGGTTGCCAGATCGATCAGTCGTGCCAATTGATCGCGGGGCCAGGGCCATTGCCCCAGCCTCCGCAGGCTCTCCTCGTCGATATCCAGCAACCGTACCGGTAAAGCCGTCTGTTCCCTGGGTTTTACAACCTGGTACTGGTCAAATACGGCCAGGCGGAGTTGAGCCACCAGTGGCGGCTCGATGATCCTCACCAGAAGAGCCCCCAACAGAAGAACAGCCGGTACCAGCGTAGTCAGTCGACTCAGCTTTAGCACCTGGTTATTGCGCTTGTTCCTCCTGGGAAAAAAGTTTTTCAAGAGAAATCTCGTCGGGTGCAACAGACGCTGGCCCGTCCTGCGGGCGTGTTTCCGGTTAAATCGGGCGTCGTCATGGCGCTTTTAAGAAAAGAGTTAACCGGGGCCTAATTACTGAGACAGCTATAGCAGTTTAACTGTAGCAGATTTGCCTAGCGCGGTCCGTGGATGAGATTACCCGCCCACAGCGGGCCATATTGACAACCAGTGGTTGTACGTCCTCCACGGTTGTTTGCTATTCTTATTTATCCAACTAGGCTTTGGTTCTGTGGCGTTGTTGAGTTACGGGGTGGCACGGGCGGCCCGCCCGGACAGCGTCGAGGTAAGAGTAATGAAGAAAGTGCTGTATATGCTCGGTGAATTTACCGATCAGGACATGGACTGGCTGATCGAGGTTGGTCAGCGAGATCATGTGCCTGAAGGGGAAGTGCTGATCCGCGAGGGTGAGCTGGTCGAGAATATTTTCTTTGTATTGCAGGGGCATTTCGTAGTTTCTGTCCGCGAAATGGAGGAAATCGCTCGGATCGGAGACGGGGAGATCATCGGTGAGTTATCGTTCCTGGATTCACGCCCACCCAATGCGACGGTCACCGCGCAGGAAGATTCCGTGGTCATGGTGGTGCCCAAATCACGGATCGACGGCCGCCTCCGTACCGACACGGCCTTTTCTAGCCGTTTCTACCGCGGACTCGGCCTGCTGTTAGCCGACCGATTACGGGATTCGGTGAGTCAGTTCGCCTACGGAAATCAGCAGGGCCTGAGCAGTGGAGAGGATTCCCGGGAATTGTCGCCGGAGTTGCTCGACCAGCTGGATCTCTCGGCCCGCCAGTTCGAACGGATTCGGCGGTGGCTGCTCGATTAACCTAGTACGGTATTGTTGCGCTGGCCCTATGGAACTGTTTCGCAAAACGGCATTAGAGAGGTTGCGCTCACCCGAGCAACTCGATGAGCCGCTCAGAGTCGTACGCCGCAAGGAGTCGGTCGCACTTCTGACCGTGGTCTTTCTGGTCGTGGCCGCGTTGTTGTGGAGCCTATTCGGCAGTGTGCCCGAGAACGGCCAGGGCCGGGCGGTACTCGTCACACCGGGTGCTGTGCGCACGTTGCAGAGCCCGAGCGCGGGCCGCCTGGTCAAGTGGCTGGCGCAGGTCGGCGAGGTTGTAGCGGCGGGGGCGCCCGTGGCTGTCCTCGACCAGCCAGAGATTCGCAGGAAACTCTCCGATGGACAGGCTGCGCGCCAGGAGTGGGAGGCCCGCAGCCGAGACATGCAGGCTCTGCGGCGTCGGCACTTGGCGCTGTTATTGCAGGCAATCGAAAGTGAGCGGACCGTGATTCTCGGCACGATTGAATACCTGCAGCGCTATACCGGTGAGGCGGAGGTATTCCTTAAGGAGATGGCTGTGCAGAGCCGGCAGTTGCTGGATGTGCAGAGAGACAATCTCCACGATGCCCGGCGGGCACGGGTGGTACTCAATGAGGCGTTGGGCAAGAGACACGGCAGTTTCGCGCAACTGGAAGAGAAAGGCCTGGTTTCAAAGAACAACCTGGAGGATGCCCGGCGCCGGGCGGACGAAGGGGAGATCAAACTTCGCGATATCGATGTCCGGATTCGCCAGCTCGGAGTTCAGGATACGGAAGCGGCAAAGAGTAATCTGGATGCAAGCAACGCCCTGTCGGCGCGGCATCACGAATTGGCCCAACTTGAGTTGCGACTGCGGGAGCTCGACAACCGCAGCGCACGGTTGCGTAAGGATGACCGCGAGGCGGAGCTCGGGGACAGGAATACCCTGCAGCAAATCACCAGAGAGCTTGCCGGTTACGAGAGACAGTTGGAGCAGGACCGGGTGATCCGGGCCAAGCAGGGTGGCAAGATCCTGGAGATTGCCGCTGTCCCTGGCAGTCGGGTGGAGATTGGCGCGCAGATAGCCCAACTGGATGTATCTTCGGGCACTGAAGAACTGGCAGCCCTCGGTTATTTCTCCGATGCCGCCGGCCGCAGGCTTCGCCCTGGCATGCGGGTACGGATATCACCGGCGCCATTTCCCAAGGAACGCTACGGCAGCATCATCGGACACGTGGCGTCGGTGGCGTCATTTCCCGTGTCACCTACAGCGGTGGCAAACAGTATCGGCAACCAGCAGATGGCTCAGGAGTTGACGGGTGAGGGTCATATCATCGAGGCTCGAATTGTGCTGGCTCGCAGCGATGTTGGCACCAGTGGCTACCAGTGGACATCGGAGCGCGGACCCGATGCGGTACTCCAGCCCGGCACCACGGCGACCGTCTGGGTAACCTACCGGCGCCAGCAGCCGTTGGCCCGCTTCATTGCTCGTTACGGCCTGGGCGTGGACCGCCCGGCGGGGGGCTAAGGACTGGCATGAAGCGTATAAAGACGCCGCTATTGCTCCAGCTCGAAATTACCGAGTGTGGCGCCGCCAGCCTAGGGATCATCCTGGAGTATCTTGGCAAGGTTGTTCCGCTGACTGAGCTACGAGCGGCGTGTGGCGTATCCAGAGACGGCGTTAAGGCTTCAAACATCGTCAAGGCGGCCCGCGGTTACGGCCTCAAGGCAAAAGGGCTCAAGGTACCCCTGGAAGATATTCCCGATTTATCCTGCCCTTTCGTTGTGTTCTGGGAGTTCAACCATTTCCTGGTCGTCGAGGGACTGGATCGGGCCAAGGACATCGTCTACCTCAACGACCCGGCACATGGACATCGCAAGGTGACTTTCACCGAGTTCGACGAGGGTTACACCGGCGTGGTCCTAGTTTTCGAGCCCACGGATAACTTCAGCAAGGGTGGCCGCCGGCCAAGCTTGCTGCGGGCCGTGAAGAAGCGCATCGAACGGTCGGGTACGGCCATTCCTCACTTGCTCGCTGCCGGGTTGCTGCTGACCATTCCCGGCCTGGTGTTGCCAGCGTTCACTCAGGTGTTCCTGGACCAGGTTCTCGGTGAGCAGCGCATAGACTGGTTGTTGCCCCTGGTCCTGGCGCTTGGTGGCACCGTCCTTTTCAAATTGCTGGCTGAGGCGACCAAGTTTGTTTTTCTACGTCGGTTGCGGATGCACCTCGCCATATCGATGGCCAGCCAGTTTTTCTGGCATTTGCTCAGGCTGCCAGCAGGTTTCTATGCCCAGCGCTATACGGGCGAGATCGCTTCTCGGCAGGGACTCAACGACGGCCTCGCCGAGACCTTGTCGGGCCGCATTGCCGACACAGTGCTCAGCATAGTGATGATGGTTCTCTACCTCATGTTGCTGCTGTACTACAACTGGATACTGACCTTGATCGGCGTAGTCTTTGCTGGCATCAGTTTTCTCGCCCTGCGTTTGCTAAGGACCAAGAGAGTGGATGCCAATCTGAGACTGATGCAGGACTTCGGTAAGGTCAGTGGCGATTCGATCGCGGCGTTGCAGTCCATGGAAACCATCAAGGCGGCCGGCCAAGAAAACAGTTTCTTCCACCGCTGGTCAGGCCGTTACACCAAGGCGGTCAACAGCATGCAGGACCTGCAACTCTCTACCCAGACGCTGGGCATGTTGCCACTGCTGCTGAATTCACTGAACACTATGATCATTTACCTGCTCGGTGGTCTCGCCGTTATGGACGGCCAGATGTCTATCGGAACGTTGATTGCGTTTACCGCCCTGATGGCCAGTTTCCAGGCGCCGGTAGGCGCCCTGGTCAGCCTCGGCGCCGAGATTCAGGAGCTTGAGGGTGACCTGCGGCGGTTGGATGATGTGCTGGACGCTTCACTGGATGTAGAGGCGCCGAGCGGCTTCGAGCAGGAGCCTGAGGAAGCGCAGGACCGTTGGCCACTTACGCTCAAAGGCGCGGTCACCGTCGACAACGTCAACTTTGGTTACAGCCCACTCGAGCCACCGTTGTTCGACGGTATTTCCGTTCAGGTCGGCGCCGGTAACACGCTAGCTCTGGTTGGGGGCAGCGGTTCCGGCAAGACCACCCTGGCTCATCTTGTGTGTGGGCTGTATCAGCCCTGGTCGGGTCGCGTGCTTTTTGATGGAACCTGTCGAAACGAAATCCCGAGATCGATCATGGTGGGGTCGCTCGCTGTGGTGAGCCAGGAGATCTTTCTGTTCGAGGGCACTGTTCGAGAGAACCTGACACTGTGGGACTCGACGTTGCCAGAGGACACACTGGTTCGGGCCTGCGTCGATGCGGAAATTCTGGATACGGTTATGGCGTTGCCGGGTGGCCTGGATGGGCACCTGATCGAGGGCGGCGCCAACCTGTCTGGCGGGCAGCGCCAGCGCTTGGAGATCGCCCGCGCGCTGGTGCGCAATCCCAGTGTTTTGGTACTGGACGAGGCAACCAGTGCGCTGGACGCGGAAACCGAACACCTGATAGCCGAGCGGTTACGGGCCCGTGGGTGCACCACGATCATCGTGGCGCATCGCCTCAGTACCATTCGTGATAGTGATGAGATCATCGTTTTGGACGGTGGCCGCATTGCCGAGCGTGGTAGCCATGACGAGTTGTGGGAAAAGCAGGGGCACTACGCTGGATTGCTGCAGGCCGACGAAGGGGTGACAAAGGCTGCCTGATGGAAGATCGCTCACCACTATTCGCTATTGAGGGTCGGTCGCATACCCTGCGCCGCAACCAGCCGATTGTCGCAGATGTTTCTGGGTCAATCTGGGTAGTCATCCGGGGCACACTTGAGGTGTTCAGCACCCGCTTCGAAAACGGAGATCCCGCTGGCCATCGACGACACTTGTTTCGCTTGACGGCCGGTCGCGCGTTGCTCGGATATCCCCCCGAACCAGCCACTGGCAATTGCGGGCTGCTGGCGGTGGCTGCCGCCCAGGTCGAGGTGGTCGAGGCGCAGGTTGAGGTCTTGGCCCGGTCGGCATCGGACGAGGCACTGGAACTGGTGGCGGGGTGGGCGGATCAGGTGGGTCAGCACCTGACCTTCGATACCACAGCGGGTCCGGTGGTGGGTCAGGCAATGCCGGGTGTGGTGGAGTTGCCCCCGGCCGAGGCTGTGGCCGGTGTCCTGGGCGCAGGTCATTGCTTCAGGGTGCTGGAGGGGCAGGTTGGCCTGGGCGACCTGGGTGATCCGTTCCGGCCGGATCATGGCTGGGTTCTCTGGCCGACCCAGTTGGCTCTGCGCGCGAGCGCGGAAGCGGCCCGGATCGAAGTGGCAGCGTTGTCCGCGCTGTTGCCAGAGGCGGGGACTCTGACGCGGGCAATTGAGGGGTTGCAGGGCTTTTTTAACCGCTGCCTGGCGAACCAACAGGCGCAGGAAGAGCAATCGGAACTTGAGCGGCGGGCCAAGGCACGAGCGTTGGAGCGGGAACAGACCGCAGCGGCCTTGTCAGGTCTCGCTGGGGTGCTCAATCCGCAGGAGGACTTCGAGGTACGCGAATCGGACCTGCTGACGGTACTTGGCATGATCGGCAAGCACATCGGAGTGGCGATCTGCCCACCCGCGTCCTCCGAGGATCCCGAGCGGGCACAGCATGCATTGGATGCCATTGCTCGGGCATCGCACTTGCGTTGGCGGGAGGTCGCGTTGACGCCGGACTGGGAAAAGTGGGATGCGGGCCCGGTTTTGGGTTTCCTGGGGGCCGAGGAGCGAGTACCGGTGGCGCTGTTCCCGGGCCCTAACAGTTACGAGGTGGTCTATCCCGACGGTACCCGGGCCCGCCTCGATAGCGACGTCAAAGAACGGTTATGCCCGGGCGCCTACATGATTTACCGACCTTTGCCGCAGAAGGTCAGGAACATTTTCGGGCTGATGTTTTTTACCGCGCGGGGCCAGCTCCGGGACGCCGCACTCATCATCCTGGCAGGAACTGCAGCGACGTTACTGGGCATGCTGGTTCCATGGACTATTGGAGTGTTGTTCGATACAGCCATTCCGGAGGCAGACCGGAGAATGCTCTACGAGATCGCCCTGCTGTTGCTGGTGGCGGCTGTTGCAGGAACGGTGTTCACCCTGGTACAGGCGCTGACCTCAATCAGGCTCGGGATGCGCCGGGAGATCGTCTGCCAGGCAGCCACCTGGGACCGGGTGCTGCAGTTAAGGCCGGCTTTTTTCCGGTCTTTTTCCAGCGGTGATTTGCAGACCAGAGTGGATGCAGTCAGTGATATCAACCGGGAACTGGGGGCCGCGACCCTGCGGCCGCTGGTATCCGGCCTGTTGGCGCTGCTTAACTTCGGCCTACTGTGGCACTACAGTCCGGAGCTCGCCATGATCGCCTTCTGGATAGGAGCCCTGGTCATGGCTTTGACCATCGGCAGCAGTTACGTTATCCAGCGCCTGTCCTACCGGCTCATCGAAATGGCCGGTGCTTTTCACGGTATGGTGATCGAACTGATCGGCAGCGTTTCGAAACTGCGCCTGACCGGCAGTGAGTACCGGGCGTTTTGTCACTGGGCATCCCGCTATACGCCGCAATTGAAGCTGGAACTGACCATAGACCGGCTCTCGGATGCTGTGGCGCTCTTTCATCTCGCGCTTTCGCCGGTCGCTACTGGATTGTTGTTCTGGAAAGCAACGAATCTTCTGATCGGCGGTGCCACCGGCGCCAGCGGTGCCATCACCATGGGCACCTTCATCGCTTTCAGCGCGGCGTTTGGTCTTTACCTGTCGGGCTGGTCGGCGATCAGCAGTACCATCGTCAGCATCATCGATACGCTGGTTAAGGCCAAGCGGGTTAAGCCGATCCTGGAAGGCGAGCTTGAGGTCGGGCAGGACGCGGTCGACCCCGGGCGCTTGAGCGGGCGCATCGCCCTTGATGGTGTGACCTTCCGCTATCGGGAAAATGGCCCGGTCATACTCGACGATATCAACCTAGAGATCGAGCCCGGTGAGCTCGTTGCCATTGTTGGTCCTTCTGGATCGGGCAAGTCGACCCTGTTGCGTTTGTTACTGGGGTTCGAGCACGCCGAGTCGGGCCGTGTATTGTATGACGGCAAAGATCTGGTGGGATTAGATGTCAACGCGGTGCGTCGCCAGATCGGAACTGTTCTACAAAATGGTCGCCTGACTTCGGGCAGCGTGTTCGAGAACATTGCCAACCATCGACAGGTGTCGCATGCGGAAGCATGGGAAGCTGCGGCAGACGCAGGCCTCGCCGACGACTTGGAAGAAATGCCGATGGGAATTCATACCGTGGTCGCGGAAGGCGGAGCTAATCTTTCTGGTGGCCAGCGGCAACGACTGCTGATCGCCCGGGCGTTGGTGGGTCGGCCGAAGATGGTGTTTTTCGATGAGGCGACCAGTGCCCTCGACAATCGCACCCAGGCGGTGGTGACCAAGGCGCTGGATCGGCGTCGTGTGGCCCGCCTGGTGATCGCCCATCGCCTGAGTACCATTCGCAACGCCGACCGGCTGTACGTACTGGATGGTGGCAGGATCGTGCAACAGGGATCGTTCGACCATCTGAGCGTCGAAGTTGGCGTTTTTCGGGACATTATTAGCCGGCAACTGGCATGACAGCTGAAATATCAATCTGGTCGATGGCAGCAAACCCGCAGGCAATCTCGTGAGCAATACCGCTGACAAACTACTGTTGCCTACCACGCCGGAAGCCGTTGGCGACCTGCTGCCGGTCGTGCGAGTACGGGGAACGCTGGCCGTCGCTGTACTGGGCGCCGTGCTTATCGCTGGGCTCCTCTATCTTGTTCTGGGCAGGTTACCCATCACCGTCACTGGTCATGCGGTTATCGTCGTCCGTCATGCCGTCATGCCGCTAGAGTCCAGCGCGGCTGGCCGGGTTGAGCGCTGGCTGGTGAAGCCGGGCGACCGAGTAGAGCAGAATCAGCCAGTGGCCGTTGTCGGCCAGCCGCTGCTGGAAAAGGAAATCGAGGCACTGCAACAGGAACTTGCCGAGTTAAAGGCATCCCAGCAGGCGGCCCGTGCACTCTTCAAAGAGACTGCCTTACTGGAGCGCAATACCTTAACCAATAAGACCAGTGCTATTACTGACCGGATTGCGGTCACGGAGCAGGAACTGATCGAGTTTCAGCAACTGACTGCTGCAGCGATCGAGCAGGAGAATGAATACTTTCAGGAGCGAGAGCAGGAACTGCTACAGCTCAAGGCGCTTGAAACCCGCCAGGCGGCAGAGTTGGTACAAAGGCTGGAGCGGGCACAGCGGTTGCGGGAGAAGGAACTGATTACTGAGGAACAGTTGTTCGCCGCCAGGGAGGCAGTCACTGATCAAAGGGTGGTACTGGCCAGGGTCGACGTCCGGAGGTTGGAATTGAACCGGGCTCGCCTGACTGCCGCAGAAAATAACCTTAAAGCGCTGAAAGAGACCCGTGAGCGCGAACAGGCAGCTGCTGCGTTGCGCCAGGACCTGTTGGAGGCGCTTGCCGATGCCGCTCGCCTTGATCGTGACGTGGCGGATTCAGAGCACCAGGATCGACTGGAGCGCACCCGCTTACAGCGCCGTATTATCGGACGCAAGCAGACTCTACAAGAGAACCGTGAAATTCGCAGCCCGCTGGCAGGGCAGATGCTCGAATTAATGGTGGCTGCTGGATCAGTCGTTGGCCCAGGCAGCCGAATGGGTACCCTCGACACCCGCAAGAAATCAGACCGCTTCGAGGTCGTCGCCTATTTTCCCATTGGCGCGGGTAAGAAGATTGTGCCGGGCATGTTGATGGAGCTGTCACCCACTGTGGCCGGTGTCGTGAGCTTAACCGGGGAGGGTGGGGCGCAGCCGGTTACCGGACCGTCACTGACTTACCGGAAACTGTTAGCCCGAGTGGATTCGACATCGCAATTGCCCATCAGCCCGACCGCGGCGGCGTTGACTGTGGGCAGCGAGGCAATTACCGCCGGACTGATGGGTGCCGGCAGTAGGGTAGAAGTCATTGCCCAGTTGCAGCCTGATCTGGATCATCCAAGCGGTTATGTCTGGGCCGGTGGCGGTACGGAGTTCGACGTGGCTGCCGGCACTACGCTTTTCGCTCGAACGGTAATCAAGCAGCGGCCACCCTTGTCCTTCGTGGTGCCGGCCCTTAAAGAATGGCCGGGATTCAACTGACTGAGCGATTGCGGCGTTTGGGTGGACACGAGGGATCGGCGTTGGTCCAGTCGCTTGATACAACCAGCCTGGCACAGCTGTATGATATAGATATCAGGCTGGAGACTCCGTGCGCTCACTCGCGAAGGACAACGGAATGAAGACCCATTTCGATTCCCTGAAATGCCTGCTGCTGCTGTCTATTTTCACGCTCGGCGGATGGTCCGGAACCAGTATCGCCGACAAGGTTACGCTTGATTCTGGCGGTCACAAACTGAAGGGCACGCTGTGTCGACCTGGTGGCACCGGTCCTTTCCCTGCCGTGGTCTACCATCATGGTGGTGGGGGTAATGCCATTGGTGGATCGCCCGAGGACACTTGCCGTGCTTTGGCCAAAGCCGGATTCATCGGCTTGTCTTTGATCCGCCGATCGACCAAACCTTTGCAAGGTCACCTGGAAGATGCCGAGGTAGCCGTCGACTACATCAAGCAACGAGACGAAGTTGATTCTGGCCGAATTGGCGTGATCGGTTTCTCGCGCGGCGGGTTGCTGGCCTGGCAGCAAGCGGCTCGGCGCAATGACCTGGCGGCGTTGGTGATAATGGGTGTAGCTGTAAACCGCCAACTGAACTTTGCAGATGCCGGAAACATCGCGGCTCCGGTACTGTTGCTGGTATCAAAGAACGATACCGGTTCCCGCTACACCAAGGGCAGGAATACCTTGAAATTTACCCGGCGCGTTGCCGATGCGCTGAAACAGGCTGGCCGGGATGTTGAGTTTATCGTCTATCCACCCTTTCGAAACGACGGTCATACGCTGTTCTTTGAGGTGCGATCCGAATACTGGAAGGATGTGACCCGGTTCTTGAAAATTCACCTCTAAGCTCTATTTGAGATTTAGCTGATCCGGGTACTGTTGCTCAAGAAGTCGCCCCGAGCCGCCTATAATCAGGTAGAAGGCCACAGACCCACCAAATGTCGATGGGTTCGCCTGTGCTTGGAGTGGGATTCGGGTAGCAAGGCGCTAGATTGGATAGGCCGGAGCCATCTTCAGCCTGCAAGTCGATCCAGTGTAGAAGTAATTACTCCGGCTCCGTCGCTTGCCGCCATTTGCGGCAGCGTCAGTGCGGCTAGCCCCAGCAGTAGCCCAGGGCCGGCCGGGCAGGGTCGCATAGTGAGCGCCCGTTGCAGGTTTTCGGCCGCCTTCAGGGTTACCTCTACTACTGCCATTGCCTCGGCCCGCGAAAGCCCCTGCAGATATTCCCAGACTCTGGCACCTTGGGGAATGCGAGCCTTGTTGTCGATGCCCATACAGCGCTGGAAAAGGGCTGCAGAAAAAGTGCCCAGGGATGCGGTGAACCCTATGCAGTCCGCTATCAGTTCATCGAGCATGTTCGAGCGCATCTGACCATAAATTCGCTTGGTGGCGTAGTGGGTGAATTCGTGTTCGATCCGCAATTTGCCCGAAGCAGCCAGCCAGGCGGCCACGTCGGGTATGCCCGGTGCGTCGCTATAGCCAACGCTACCGTACGGGGCCTGGTGGAGCAGCACCACGCGATCACGGATTGTGTCTGGCTCTTCTTTCGCCGCCCGTTGTAATGCCGTTCCCCAGTGTTCACCGGGAACCCTGAAAACCTGTCCTTTGTTCCATAGATCATGCAGCAGGTTAACCCGGTCCCAGTTGTTGATGCCACCGATACACTTGGCGTGCACGCCCTCGGGTATTGTGGTGGGCTCACAGCGGTTACCTATGGCATTCACCAGTCGCACAAAATCTTCGCGGTGCGTTGTCCCCAGTACTGGCAGCGCACCGGCGAAATGGCTGTGGATCTCGAGGGTGAGCAAGTCTGGACGCTCCAGCACGAGGCGGCCATCAAAATCCGTCGTGGAAAAAGGGGCGCCCTTTCTCATCACTGCAGCGTATGCCGCACTCGTAGAGATCCCTGGGTGTTGGGGGATGCAAAGTTGTGGCAGTTTTTCCTGGAGAGTCGCGAACATGTCACGGCCGCGGCTCATTTTCAGGTATTCGCGCCAGCGGCCGACGTGCGGCTCCTCAGGCAGGGGTAAATCCGCTAACGAAACAACTGGTGTCGTGAAGCCCTGGAAATACCGCTCTAAGTCTTGTGAGTATTTCATTGCAAGGGGGCATTCAACTAGAAATAATCGATGTTCTAGATTTTCCGTGATAATTTGTCATCGCGTTGCAGAGATTCTTACGGAAATGAAATGCGAATGCGAAAGCCAGCCACTAACTCTAGAGCCACCCAAAGTTGCTCGCAACTGTGGCTTGGCGTTGAGGTCTGGAATCGCGCTAGTTGATTAATTTGTTTCAAATTCAGAAAATTGAGACCCGGATTATGTGAGAACACTGACGGATCGATTGTACCCAGGGGTTGTTGATGTCATGATATAGTGTGAACCCTATAGAATAATTCTTGGAGACAAGGATTACTCTTTGGGAAGTTACCAACACTTTGTGGCGACTAAAGTTACCAAGGATTGAAAATTACACCAGCAGTGGAGCGTTGCAAATGAAACGGTATATCGTTTTGTTGGCCGCTATACTTAGTATAGTTGCGACTCCGGCATGCACCTCTACTGGTAAAATATACAATAGAGACAGTGGCGAACAGTTCGACCCTGTACGGACCATGGCGATTGGCGCCAGCACGGTGGCATTTGTGGGCATCCAGAATGCCATCCCCGTCGCTGCTTTGCTGTTGGCCGTTTTTGAATTTACGGAAGGGTTTGATCTGGAAGTATCAAAAGGAGCGGGTGACTCCGAAGATTAAAAGTGCGCTGTTATTTCTCCAGGCTTTGCGACTATTCTGAGTGCTGGGCATTTTCTTAATAGTTCGCTGCTACTTTCCACCCTTGTCGTAGAATCCGCTGTTTCATTTTTGTGGTGCGCTTCTTGTTCCATCTATTCCAGTAAGAAAGATTCTCGCCAACGAAAGTTTTAGGCCTTTTCTGTAGATGCTGAACTAAGAGATTTCAAGACCTTCGCATTCTCACTAACTCGCTGTTGACGCTTAGCAGCATTGCGCCTATTCACGGGTCTGACCTTGTTCATAACTTTCCCTTTTTTTACTCTCTGACCCATACGTTACTCCTAATAGAGGTTTTCTTTAGAAATCGGATTCTATCGAAAAGCCTTTAGTCTATCGAGTCTTTCCAATCGCTAGCTACCGTACGTTACTGGTTCACGTGATTATCTGATGAAGCTAATCTTATGACCCACTAGAACACTCGTGATTCTTGCCAGCTGATCTACTGCCTGGCGCCGCGTTTCAGCCGAATACCAGCAGCAGATCCTTGACCTCTATCTGCTGGCCAGGAGCTACCTTTACGGCGTCAACCGTGCCGTCCCGCTCGGCACGTACGCTGGTCTGCATCTTCATCGCTTCGATAATCATCAGTACATCGCCGTTCTTCACCGGATCGCCAGACGCCACATTGATCTGTACGATCAGCCCTGGCATGGGAGCGCCGACCTGACTGTCATCCGTCGGGTCGGCCTTGGGTTGCACTACGCGGCTGACCTCGTGGGTGCGGTCGGCCACTTTAATCTGGCGCGGCTGGCCATTGACCTGGAAGAATACCGTGCGCAAGCCATCGTCGTGGTGCTCGTTCAGACCCAGGAAACGGATAATCTGGGTGTTGCCCGGTTCCAGCTCAATACTGATCTCTTGGCCGGATTCCATGCCGTAGAAAAATGCCCGGGTCGGCACCACCGTCATGTCGCCGTACTGGCGCCGTGCCTTGGCGTAATCGGTGAATACCTGCGGGTACATCAGGTAAGACGCGAGTTCATTGTCCGATAACTGACGCTCAATACGATGCTCGGCCGTCGCCCGTGCGTCATCGAGGTCGGCCGGCGGCAGGGTTGCACCGGGCCGCTCAGTCAGCGGCGTCTGGGCGCCGAGGATTTTCTGCTGCAGGGCGCTGGGAAAACCCCCATGGGGCTGACCGATGTCACCGCGAAACAATGAGATCACGGATTCCGGAAAGGCCACCGGATAGTCCGGGTCCTCGACGTTCTCCCGGGTCAGGCCATTGGTGACCATCATCAGCGCCATGTCGCCCACCACTTTCGAGGTGGGAGTGACCTTGATGACATCGCCGAAAAGATCGTTGACCTGCGCATAGGTACTCGCCACCTCGGGCCAGCGTTCAGCCAGCCCCAGCGAACGGGCCTGTTCCCGCAGGTTGGTGTACTGCCCACCGGGCATACCGTGGACATAGACCTCTGAGGCGCCAGAACGTTCCTCACCCTCGAAAGCGGCATAGTTTTCGCGCACCGCCTCCCAGTAGCGTGACAGTTCGCGAATGGCATTGGCATCCAGACCGGTATCGCGCGGGCCGTGACGCAGTGCCTCGACAATGGATCCCAGGTTAGGCTGTGAGGTCACGTCGCAAGTTGGTTGGTAAAGAATGGAACACCACTTTTTGAGGGCAGCAAACTGCTCCGTCATACCAGTATTCAGATGACCGAGCAGTACGCTCATTTGGCACCCGATCACCTGCATGATGCGGTAGATAATCTTGGATTTTCATCCCAATTTCATCTCACCGAAAACCCTCAACAGGCAGTGGTCTCCCGGAATGGCGGAAATACAGGGATAAATGGTGGGCGCGACTGGGATTGAACCAGTGACCCCTGCCGTGTGAAGGCAGTGCTAATGCTGCCCTCAGAATGTTCTGCCCTTGTTTAATAGGCTTTTAAGA
>Ga0208278_1000787_pt1 | contig 16537 bp, 16 predicted proteins | sample ETN01SmetaG_FD_185794 | JGI IMG/M metagenome (GOLD analysis project Ga0208278, IMG submission 185794) | Marine microbial and viral communities from oxygen minimum zone, Eastern Pacific Ocean - ETNP2014F12-01SV259 (SPAdes) (version 2) | ecosystem: Environmental > Aquatic > Marine > Oceanic ...
ATGACGGTTTACAGATAATAGAACAAATACTTCCATACTTCCAGCCTGAATATACAGTCACAATAACTCCTGTAACTGGATTTGCTTATAAACAGGACGTTCCTATTATATTAACAGGTGTAAGTATTAGTGATGATTACGAAGGCGATTTTTTAACAAGAAGAGCCTTGATATATCAAATGGACTTTACAATGAAAATGAAATTTTTTGGTCCTACAGATAACCAAGCAGTGATACGAGAAATTAACGTAGATCTTAATAATAGTGTGGAAGGTTCGGATATTTTAGAAAACATGGATTTCACTATTGATCCAACTACTACCGGTGAGGATGATAACTATACTGTTACAACTACTATCAGTTAAATATTATTATGGATAAAAAAGATAAACTTTCTGCAAATTTACAGAAAAACTTGCCTATCAAAAAACCTAGTCAAGTATATATCGATAAGAAAGATATAAAAGATGACTACGAGTATTCCAGAAAAACATATAAGGATCTAATAGACACAGGTGTTAGGTCGTTGGATGTTCTGGCAGAACTTGCAAGGGAATCTGAACACCCTCGCGCCTTTGAAGTATTATCCAAAACAATAAAAGATATTGGAGATACTACAGAAAAATTAATGGACCTACAAAAGAGTAAGAAAGAAATAAACAAAGTAGAGGCCGAGGAAAAGAAACAGATTACGAATAATAATCTATTTGTTGGATCCACTACAGAATTGCAAAGAATATTGCAAAAAGAAAATGAAAGAATAATTGACCATGCAGAGGATAAAGAATAACGAATTTGGGTATCTAGGTAATCCTTCTGTAAAAAGAGATGGCGTAGAAACACAATTCACAAAAGAAGAAGTCCAAGAATACACTAGATGTATGAAGGATCCTGTTTATTTTGCACGTAAGTATATTAAGGTAATATCTTTGGACAAAGGTCTTGTTTCTTTTGATTTATATCCATATCAGGAAAAGATGTTTTACCACTTTAACGATAACAGATTTTCTATTATTCTAGCATGCCGTCAGTCTGGTAAATCCATTTCTTCTGTTGTATATTTACTATGGTATGCATGTTTTCACCCAGAAAAAAATATTGCAATATTAGCCAATAAGGGTGCAACGGCAAGAGAAATGTTGGCAAGAGTGACTCTTGCACTAGAAAATTTACCTTTCTTTTTACAGCCTGGGTGTAAGGCATTAAATAAAGGTTCTATTGAATTTTCCAATAATTCAAAAATTATAGCATCGGCAACGTCTGGTTCATCTATTCGTGGTCTTTCTATTAACTTGCTCTTCTTGGATGAGTTTGCATTCGTGGAAAATGATGCACAATTCTATACATCAACATATCCTGTTATATCATCTGGTAAAGATACAAAGGTTATTGTAACATCTACTGCCAATGGTATAGGTAATGTATATCATAAAATATGGGAAGGCGCTTCACAAGGAACCAATGAATATAAACCATTTAGAGTGGATTGGTGGGACGTACCATCGCGTGATGAAAATTGGAAAAAAGAAACAGTTGCAAATACATCAGAACTACAATTTGAGCAAGAATTCGGAAATACATTTCACGGCCGCGGTAATACACTTATTGGTGCAAATCATTTACTATCGCAGATGTCAATTGATCCGATAGAACATAAAGAAAACATAAACATATATTTAAATCCTATAGAAGGGCATGAATATGTAATGACAGTGGACGTGGCGAAAGGTCGTGGCCAAGATTATTCAACATTTAATATAATTGATATTACAGCAAGACCCTTTGAACAAGTGTGCACATTTAGAGATAATAATATATCTCCAATGTTATTACCCGATTTAATTTATAAATATGCAAATCATTATAACAAGGCATATGTCATCATAGAGAGTAATGACCAAGGTGCCGTAGTGTGTAATGGTTTATATTATGATTTAGAATATGAACAGATGTTTGTAGAATCATCTATTAAGGCAAATGCATTAGGTGCCACAATGACCAGAAGAGTTAAAAGAATTGGCTGTTCTACTGTAAAGGACTTAATAGAACAAAAGAAATTAATAATACGAGATGCCGCTACTATTGTAGAAATGAGCACGTTTGTGTCTAAGGGTAGTTCGTATCAGGCAATATCACCGAACCATGATGATTTAATGATGAACCTAGTATTGTTTGCATGGTTTGTTACAACAGATATATTTGAAAGTATGTCCAATATTGATATGAAAGATATGTTATACAGAGAAAGATTAAAGGCAATACAAGATGATATGTTACCATTTGGGTTTATACCAGAGTCTGAAGATACTCCTAAGGGTGAAAAACTATTAGGGGATGATAATCTTTGGTTTGAGGGTGAGTCGTTTGATCGACTTCTGCGTTAGGATGTGGTTATTTATAAATATTAATAGTGAATATTCGTATTATGAAAACATATTAACTAACTCAATGAGAGGATAAAGCGATGGCATTTCAAGTATCACCAGGAGTTGAAGTTAAAGAAATTGATGCAACGGACGTAGTTCCTGCAGTATCAACTTCTATTGGCGGATTCTCTGGGTCATTTAATTGGGGTCCGGTAAATGAGATTGTATCTGTTTCTTCTGAGAAGCAATTAGCGGATACATTTGGAACACCAGATTCCGAAACATATAAATACTTCCTTACAGCCGCGTCATTCTTAAAGTATGGCAATGCATTGAAAGTGGTACGTACCAAAACAGGGCATGATAATGCAACTGTAGTAGGTGCCGGTACCGTAATCGAAAATAGAAGTGTTTATAACAACTTGACTTTGAGTGGAATATCACAAGGAGCTTGGGCAGCTAAATACCCTGGTTCATTAGGTAATTCCCTTAGAGTTTCAGTATGTCCTGCCAATGCTACGGCATGGGCCGCGTGGACATACGCATCAAGCTTTCCTGGGCAACCTGGCACATCAGAATACGCAACACATTTAGGGCAAACTTCTGCCGTTGATGAAATGCATATTGCTATTATTGATGAAGATGGTTCATTCTCAGGTAAAACTGGCACAGTATTAGAAACTTTTGAATACGTTTCTCAAGGTTCTGATGCTAAAACGGCAGATGGAACTTCAAACTATTATGCAGATGTAATTAATAATAATTCTGGATATATTTGGTTCTTAGCCGCACCTACTGGATTAACAGATGCAGGTAGCGCAATTTCGGCTACTTCAACATTTACAATCGTAACAGCGGCTGTAGAGAATAGTCTATCAGGTGGAAGTGACGCCAATGCACCAGATCCCGGACAAATACAGGATGGATTTGAATATTTTGCAGATTCAGAAACTGTGGATGTAAATTTATTGTTTGCATATCCTGACGCAGCTAGTGCAGCAACAATTGCAAATGATTTAATTGCATTTGCAAATGCAAGAAAAGACTGTATGGCTTTTGTTTCACCACCTATCGGAAAGTCAGTTGGGACTCCAACTCCTACTGCTGACGTAAGTAGTTGGGCAGCCGATCTTACATCTACTTCATATGCATCAGCCGATTCATCAGCTGTATATATCTATGATAAATACAATGATGTATATCGTTGGATTGGAGCGGCAGGTCACCAAGCAGGTTTATGTGCAAATGCTGATAACGTAGCTGATACATGGTTCTCACCAGCTGGTGTAAATCGTGGTCAATTACTAGGTATTACTAAACTAGCTAATAACCCAACAAAAGCAGATAGAGATACTCTTTATAAAGCAAAAGTAAATCCAATTGTATCGTTACCTGGACAAGGAACAATATTGTTCGGAGATAAAACACTATTAAGCAGACCTTCTGCATTTGATCGAATCAATGTAAGAAGATTGTTTATAGTATTAGAAAAATCAATTGCAACTGCTGCAAAGGCTCAACTATTTGAATTCAATGACGAGTTTTCTCGTGCACAATTCAGAAATTTAGTTGAACCATTCCTTAGGGATATTAAAGGCCGAAGAGGTGTTACAGACTTTGCAGTTGTATGTGATGAAACAAATAATACTGGTCAAGTAATAGATACTAATAGATTTGTGGCAGACATCTTTGTCAAGCCTACAAGGTCTATTAACTTTATTACATTGAACTTTATTGCAACAAGAACTGGCGTAGATTTCTCTGAAATCTCTGGCATATAAGGGAGAATAAAATGGCAATTTTAGGCGTAGATGATTTTAAATCAAAACTCGTTGGAGGTGGCGCACGTGCTAACATGTTCAAAGCTACTTGTAACTTTCCAAGTTTTGCAAAAGGCGATGTTGAACTAACTTCTTTCTTATGTAAAGCCGCTCAAATACCAGCATCAATAATCAGTCCTATCATGGTACCTTTCCGTGGCAGACAATTACAGATTGCTGGAGATAGAACATTCGAACCATGGTCAATAACTATTATTAATGATGTTAAATTTGAGGTTCGTGGTGCTTTTGAGAAATGGATGGATGGTATCAACAACCACAATGAGAATACCGGACTATCAAACCCTACTGATTATCAGGCTGACATGATTGTAGAACAATTAAATAAAGCCGGAGATGTCACCAAGAGGTACGATATCCGCGGAACTTTCCCAACTAATTTAGGTGCAATTGAACTGTCTTATGATAGTGAAAATGCAATTGAAGAATTTACTGTTGAACTACAAGTTCAATATTGGGAGTCCGATACTACATCATAGTTTGGTGTATAAATATAATAAACGGAGGGATTAATTTCCCTCCCGATATTATTTAGGAGATATACATGGCCGATTTTTTTGGTTTTGAAATAAAAAGGAAATCTGAGGAGCCCGTCCGGCCGTCCTTTGTTCCTAATACGGATGAAGATGGTACTGGTGTAATAACTAGCGGCGGCCACTTTGGAGCGTATCTTGATTTAGATGGTGATAAGGCTAAGAATGAAATCGATCTAATTTATAAGTATAGGGACATTGCAGCTCAACCAGAGTGTGATGCCGCTATTGAAGATATTATTAATGAATCCATTGTAGGTGATAATGATGAAGCACCTGTTAATTTAATACTTGATCAATTAGAAATTTCAGATAAAATTAAAGAATCTATTAAAAACGAATTCGAAACAGTATTAAGATTATTAAATTTTAATGCATATGCACATGATATATTCAGAAAGTGGTATGTGGATGGAAGATTACCATATCATATTATTATTGATGATAAAACCCCCAAGGGTGGTATTAAAGAATTAAGATATATTGACCCTACCAAATTAAGAAAGGTTAAAGAGATCGAAGAAACAAAAGATCCTAAAACCGGGGCCAATATAATTTCAAAAACAGACGAATATTTTTTATTCCAAGATAGTAATATGAGTGCAACAAGTACTGGATTAAAGATAAGTCCAGATGCTATATGTTATGCGACTTCTGGAATGCTAGATCCTAGTAGAAAAAGAATATTATCTTATTTACATAAAGCAATTAAATCTGTCAACCAACTTCGGATGATGGAAGATTCTTTGGTTATCTACAGAATTAGTAGAGCGCCAGAACGTAGAATCTTTTATATCGACGTTGGTAACCTACCAAAAGGTAAGGCAGAAGAATACCTTAAAGGTATTATGAGCCAGTATAGAAACAAATTGGTATACGATGCCAAGACTGGTGATATAAAAGACGATAAAAAACATATGTCAATGCTAGAAGATTTTTTCTTGCCACGAAGAGAAGGTGGTAGAGGAACAGAAATCACTACATTACCTGGCGGAGAAAATCTTGGTCAGATAGATGATATAATATATTTTCAAAGGAAATTATATAAATCATTGAATGTTCCAATTAATAGATTAGAACAGGAACAACAGTTTAGTATAGGTAGAAGTACTGAAATTTCTAGAGATGAAATTAAATTTAAGAAATTTGTTGATAGACTTAGAAAACGATTTAGTGATTTATTTAATCAATTACTAAGAACTCAACTAATACTTAAAGGTATTATTACCGCTCAGGATTGGAATGAGTGGAAAACATATATAGCCTATGACTTTATTAAAGATAACTATTTCTCAGAATTAAAAGAAGCAGAAATGTTACGAGAAAGGTTTGAAATGTTAGGTACAGTAGACGAATATGCAGGTAAGTATGTTTCTATTGAGTGGATCTCGAAGACTATTCTTAAAATGGATGATGATTCCATGAAAGAAATGGAAGATCAAATTAAAGCTGAAAAGGAAGCCATGGGCCCTGACGGCGATGATGTGGTTGACTTTTAAATTGTTATAAATATATACTGGGAGATTATAATAATGACTATTGAAGAATTAATTAATAATGTAGGAAAGGGTGATACTATCGGAGCTGGTAAGGCATTTGATACCGTGATCGCCCAAAAAATGGAAGCTGCTTTTGATGCAAAGAAAATAGAAATTGCATCTAAAATAGGTGAACCTACAGAGGTTGAAGTTACAGCTGAAGAGGAATAGTTAATGGGAGATAGGCTATAATGAGACTAATATCTGAGTATCATGATAGTAACCTTCAGGTTATTACAGAAAGTAAAAAGGATGGCGGCAAAACATACGTCATTGAAGGCGTGTTCATGCAGGCCGATAAAAAGAACAGAAACGGTAGAGTATATGGAAAAGCAATACTAGAAAATGCCGTTAATAAATATGTAAAAGAACAAGTAAAGACTGGTAGAGCGGTTGGTGAGTTAAATCATCCAGAAGGGCCGACTATCAATCTTGATAAAGTTTCACATAAGATCACAGAACTTAAATTTGAGGGAAGTGATGTTATAGGAAAAGCATCAATATTAGACACCCCTATGGGTAAGATCGTTGAAGGTCTGCTTGAAGGCGGAGTTAAGCTTGGTGTATCAAGTCGTGGTATGGGAACTCTTGTAAATAAGCAAGGTACGTCACATGTTGGAAAGGATTTTATGCTTTCCACAGTCGATATCGTTCAAGACCCTTCGGCTCCAGGGGCATTTGTCAATGGAATTATGGAAGGTGTTGAATGGGTATGGCAAAACGGTGCACTTTGTCCACAAGAGATTGAAGAAATTGAGACTGAAATAAAGGAAGCTCGAGGTATGCGTTCATCGAATATCGAGATTAAAGCTTTTAAGAATTTCCTCTCTAAACTTGTAAATTCTTAAATAGGAGAATACAAATGTCAATAGACGAAAATAAACTAGAAAATGAAGAACTAGTAGTCAATGACATATCAGGAGATGCTGAAGAGCTTGAGAACGAGCTCGTTGAAGACCAACAAGTTGCAGACGAAGAAGTTCTTGATGAAGCTAAGGTAAAGGAAGAAGAAGATGATGATGAAGATGACGAGGATGAAGTCGAGGAGTCTGCCGATGAGGAAGACGACGAAGACGACGAAGATGAAGAACCCGAAGTCAAAGAAATTGTCGTTCCTAAAACTAAAGCTGGAGTTATTCAGGCAGCAGTTGATATGCTGAAGGCCGCTAGAAAAGAAGATGCGCAAAAAATCTTTGCTAAAATGGCGAAAGTTGACGAGTCCGAAGATGATCGATCCGTTGATACATCAATCAAATCTGGACCACAAAAGAAGGCTGACCTTAAAGCGAAAGCTAAAGTAGAGGCCGTTGATTTTGAGGAAGATTTGGATGCAGTAATCGCTGAAGAAGCAACTTTATCTGATGGATTTCGTGGCAAAGCTGGTGCAATTTTTGAAGCTGTACTTACTAGTAAGTTGGCTCATGAAGTTGAAAGGCTTGAAACAGAATACGCGCAGAATCTTGAAGAAGAAATTTCTGATGTTAAAGGCGATTTGGTCGAGAAAGTTGATTCTTACTTGAGCTATGTTGTCACTAACTGGATGGATCAAAATAAAGTTGCAGTAACGGAAGGTCTTGGGACTGAACTTGCTGAAGACTTTATGACTTCTTTACAATCAGTGTTCAAAGAACATTATATCGATGTTCCAGAAAGTAAGGTAGATATTGTAGAAGAATTAGCTGCAACAATTACTGAGCTAGAAGAAACATTAAACAAAACCACAGGAGATAATATTAAACTACACGAATCAGTTCAAACTTTAGAAAGAGCTGATGTAGTAAGAGAACAATCTTCCGGGCTTGCAGACACAGAAGCTGAGAAATTATGCACTTTGGTAGAAGATATTGAATTCGATAACAGAGATAACTTTGAAATAAAAGTTAAAGTTGTTAAAGAATCATACTTCGCTAAAGACGATAGTGACTCAACTGATGAAGTATCAAGCGTAGCAGGAACTGATCAAGCCCCGGCTGATGTTAGTGACGTTATGTCTAGATACACTCAAGCAATATCCAAATTTAACAAGTAATATAATAGAATCTAATGGGGGAAACAAACAATGTTTAACGCAGATTCAAATTTAATGGAAAAATGGGCTCCAGTACTAGAACACTCAGATATACCTAGTATTACTGACAAGCACAAGAAAGCTACTGTAGCTAGATTGTTGGAGAACCAAGAGCAAGCTTTGAGAGAAGATGCTCAAAATATAGGCGGAAACTTCATTTCTGAAGCAGCCGCTGCAAATAACCAAGCTGGTAGCGACATCGCTACTTTTGATCCAGTTCTTATCTCTTTGGTAAGACGTGCAATGCCTAACCTAATCGCTTATGATATCGCTGGTGTACAACCAATGACTGGTCCTACTGGACTTATCTTTGCAATGAAGTCTCGCTATAGCACACAGGACGGAGCAGAAGCACTTCACGGTGAAGCTGATACCGATGTCTCTGGTACTGGTACACACGAAGCCGGTCCTACTGGTCTAGAAGGTGTTACTGATGCAACTGGTTCTAACAGCTCTTTAGCTGATGAAGATACTAACATCACTTCCGGTACTGCTATGTCCACAGACGATGCAGAGCGTTTGGGTGTTGGTGCAACGGGTGACGGAGCTTTCGGTGAAATGGCATTCTCAATTGAGAAAGCTACTGTAACTGCTAAGTCAAGAGCTCTTAAGGCTGAGTACACTATGGAATTGGCACAAGACTTGAAGGCTATTCACGGTCTTGATGCAGAAGCAGAACTTGCTAATATTCTTTCTTCTGAAATCCTTGCGGAAATCAACAGAGAGTTGATTAGAACTGTTTATGCAAAAGCTAATCTTGGTGCTCTTCAGGCTAGCGTTGCACTGAAAGGTGTATTTAACGTGAACTCTGACTCCGATGGTCGCTGGATGGCTGAGAAATTCAAGGGTCTTATCATGCAGATCGAAAGAGAAGCCAACAAGATTGCTATTGACACAAGACGTGGCAAAGGTAACTTTGTTCTTGTTTCATCTGACGTAGCTTCTGCTCTTGCAGCTGCTGGTGTTATGGACTATGCTCCTGCTCTTGCAACTGGCTTGTCTGTAGATGATACTGGTAATACTTTTGCTGGTACTCTTAACGGTCGTCTGAAAGTATATGTTGATCCATATGCTAATGGTGATTTCGCGTGTGTTGGTTACAGAGGTGTTAACCCATACGATGCTGGTCTATTCTACTGCCCATACGTACCTTTAACTATGGTTAAAGCCGTTGGTGAGAATGACTTCCAGCCAAGAATCGGTTTCAAGACTAGATATGGCTTGCAACAGAATCCATTCGTGGGTACTGCGGCCGGTGCGGGTACTAACCGTGCTAACCCATACTTCCGAATCTTTAGAGTTGACGACATCATGGTTTAAACCTGATTCGTTAATTACGATTCTACTAAAGGGGTCCTCTTTGAGGACCCTTTTTTTTATTTGTATAAATAATAAGTATAAAGATTAAGGGTATAAATAGTAATATGAATGCATTAACAACAAATAAAAACTTTTTAAGTCCTGTGGGTTTTCAATTCAATGTTGATGCTCAAGAGTTTCCTAATGTAGAATATTTCTGTACTGCGGTAACTCTGCCGGGTGTCACATTAGCTGAATCAACTGTTCCTTATAGGGGTGTTAATGTCGCTATGACAGGTGATCGGTTATCCTTTGATGAATTGTCTATACGGTTTAATGTAACCGAAGATATGGATAATTATATAGAAATGTTTAATTGGATGCATAATATCATTAATGATGCTCAGGGCGAATCTTATAAGTTTGATGCTACATTATCTATTCTAACCTCACATAACAATGTCAGTAAAGAAATTACATTCAGAGATTGTTTTCCAACGTCTCTATCAGCTTTGGAATTTTCAACACAACAAACAGAAATTGAATATCTGCAGGCCGATGCTTCATTTAAATATACCTATTACGAAATAAAATAAATGGTTTACTTTTGTCTAAATTTGTAGTATAATAGTACTTAAAACAGATTAATTTTAAACCAGTGAGATTACATTATGAATAACTTAGAAAAAATATTAGAAATGTGGAAAGAGGATTCCATCATAGATGAAATGAAGCTTGATGAATCTTCCCGCGATTCTGCCAAACTCCACTCCAAATATTTAGAAATATATAGTGTCAATAAGATGAAACTGAAGAAACTAGAACTAGACTTCAAAGTAATACTTAGAGACAAATTCATGCACTATAATGGTAAACTATCTAAAGAAGTAATGGATGAGAAAGGATGGGAATATGATCCACTTAATGGTCTTACAGTCTTAAAGGGCGACATGGATAAATGGTATAATGCAGATCCAATAGTTCAATCACATCAAGCTAAGATGGCTTATCAGAAGGAATTATGTGATACTCTTAAAGAAATTATGGAGAATATCAAGTGGCGGCATCAGAATATCAAAAACATGATTGACTGGAGGCGTTTTACAAGTGGTATATAAAGACTATATATCTAATGAATGAAAATAAGTATAAAAAGGGACTTAATGGATACTATAAAGGTCAAGAAGAAAAATGAAGCCTTCTTAGAAATAATTACAGAACCCTCTATAGAACAAGAGTTAGCAGATCACTTCTGTTTTTTCGTTCCCGGCTATAGATTTATGCCAGCATATAAGAATCGTATGTGGGATGGTAAAATACGGTTATACGATCTCAGAAAGAAAACTCTATATACCGGTCTATTCCATTACCTGCAAGAGTTCGTTGATGCTAGACAGTATAATATATTATTGGATAGTGGTGAGTATGGTATACCAGGTACTAAGAATATTATTGATATATCTTCGTTATTAGACGAATTATCGTTAACATCAGATGGAAAAAAGATAGTTCCCCGTGATTATCAATTAGAAGCCTTGCATCACGCTCTTTCTAATAGTCAATCTTTACTCTTGTCTCCCACAGCTTCTGGTAAGTCGCTTATTATATACATGGCCATCAGATTCTTTTTAGAAACCTCAGATCAGAATGTGTTGTTAATAGTACCCACAACATCTTTGGTAGAACAGATGTATTCTGATTTCGCAGACTATTCACAATTTGATGAATGGGAAGTAGATGATAATTGTCATAAAATTTACGCCGGCCGGGAGAAGTATAATATACAGAATAGAGTGGTTATTACTACATGGCAATCAATATATAAAGAAAAAGCAGGTTGGTTTCAGCCTTATGGTATGGTCATTGGTGACGAAGCACATTCATTTAAAGCTAAGTCTCTTACTGCCATATTGGAAAAATGTACAGAATGTAAATTCCGTATGGGTACTACAGGTACGTTGGATGGTACACAGACCCATCAGTTAGTATTAGAAGGGCTATTCGGCCCAGTCCATAAAGTAACCACTACCAAAAAATTAATGGATAATAATGATTTGGCTAAGTTGGATATTAACATACTACTACTAAAATATGCTGATGAACACTGTAAGGTTAAAAGAGACTATCAGGCAGAGATAGATTTTATTGTAAAGTATGAACCAAGAAATAACTTTATATCAAATCTAGCTATGGATAGTGTCGATAACATACTCATATTATTCCAATATGTCGACAAACACGGAAAACCTCTACATAACATGTTGCAAGATAAGTTTAAAAAACTGAACATTACCGATAGGAGATTATTTTATGTCAGTGGTGAAACCGATGTGGATACGCGAGAGAAAATCCGTGCTATTACTGAAAGGGAAGATAATGCTATTATTGTTGCTTCCATAGGGACTTTCTCTACTGGTATTAATATTAAGCGTCTGCACAATATTATATTTGCTTCACCTAGTAAAAGTCAGATTAGAGTTTTACAAAGTATAGGCCGTGGGTTACGAAAGACAGCAGATGAAAAAAATACCACAGTATATGATATAGCTGATGACTTACATTGGAAAAGTAAGAAGAACTATACCTTGGTACACGCGGCAGAGCGCATTAAGATATATGCTAAAGAAAAATTTGATTATGAAATATACGATATAAATATATAATATGGAAAACCTTAATATAAGAAATTTTAAACTAATTAATGGTGACAATATCATTGCATTAATTAGTGTAAATAATAGAGATCACTACTTGGTAGAAAGACCTGTTGCCGTATACATTACTGCATTAGGTGGATATCAGTTCCAACCATGGTGTCCTTTTTCTGATCAAACAATATATAGCATTGATAAACATAATATTATAAGTGATTCGAATGTTATAGATAATATTAAAGCAGAGTACATCAAGTATGCCCTTGCCTGGCAAGAAAGAATCCCAGGTCCAGAGACACAAGAATCTCTTCTTAAGAAACTCACCAAAAAGATTGCAGATAGAGTTGAAATAGAAACTGAACCAATGGAAGCTGATATGTTACCGCTAGATGAGGATACAGTACATTAATTTATTGTATACCTCTAACCCCCCGGGTGTACTAATATATTATATACTATTTAGCACCATTTGTCAACCATTTTCTGCAATTATTTTAAAATAAAATAAGTAACAAAATCACTTTACTTTTGGTGTAAAGTATGATATAATATACTTAATTATGGAGGAAAAGTCAAATGACTAAACTGAAACCAAAACAAAAACCACACTACGTTAATAATAGAGATTTTTCAGAAGCAGTTTATGACTATGCTATACACGCAAATGCTGCCCGTGAAAATAATACAGAAATGCCTATAGTGACAGATTACATTGCAACCTGCTTTATAAAGATTGCAGAGGGACTATCGCATCGACCCAACTTTGTCCGGTATACCTATCGGGAAGAAATGGTCATGGATGCAGTGGAAAATTGTCTAAGAGCCATAGGTAATTACAATATCGAAGCTGCCACCAGAACAGGTAAACCTAATGCATTCTCTTATTTTACCCAGATCTGCTATTTCGCCTTTATTAGGCGAATAACCAAAGAAAAGAAACAACAAGATATCAAATTCAAATTCATTGAAAAGATGGGTATTGAAGATTTTGTTGGTATGGGTATGGATGATGAAGGTGTTGAACATACTATGCAATACATTGATACACTGCGTCAAAGAATTTCTCGGGTACGGACTAGGGATAATAAGATAAAGGACTTCGCTAAAGAAGAAAAAGAACGAGAAAAACTAGAACTGTTTATGGTAGAGAAGTAATATGCGTTTGGCCATTTTAAATGATACACACGCAGGCGTAAGGAATTCCTCTGATATATTTTTAAAATATCAAGAAAGATTCTATACGGAAATTTTCTTTCCATATTTAAAGAAACATAAAATTAAAAATGTCCTCCATTTAGGTGATTATTATGAACATCGGAAGTTTGTTAATTTTAAAGCACTTAATGCTAATCGTAAGCATTTCTTAGAGCCCATGAGGGATATGGATATCACAATGGATATCATCCCTGGCAATCACGATGTATTCTATAAAAATACAAATGAACTCTGTTCACTTAAAGAGCTTCTAGGGTATTTCACCACTAATATTAATATTATTATGAAACCCACGGTTTTGGATTACGATGGCCTAGGTGTGGCAGTAATACCTTGGATTAATAATGCTAACTATGCAGAATATATTAAGTGGGCTCTTAATTGTAAAGCACCCATCCTCGGTGCACACTTAGAGTTAAAGGGTTTTGATTTATTAGCTGGTGTGCCTAATCCACACGGTATGAACGCAGACATGTTCTCTAGGTTTGAAAAGGTACTATCGGGTCATTTCCATACGAGATCGAGTTCAGGTAATATATCTTATTTAGGTTCCCAGATGGAATTTACATGGGCGGATGTGGATGATCCTAAATATTTTCATATATTAGATACAGAAACCCGAGAAATAACTCCAGTCCGTAATCCTATTACTATGTTTAAAAAGGTAATCTATGACGATACCAAAATGGATTATAACAATGTTGATGTATCTGAATATGAGAAAAAGTTTATTAAACTCATTGTTATAAATAAAAATGACTTATATATGTTCGATAAATTCGTAGACAAGCTACAATCTATAGAAACCCATGAGCTCAAGATTGCAGAATCATTTGAGGAGTATATGGGAGAAAGCGTACAAGACGAGAAAATATCCCTAGAAGATACTACCGAATTACTTGATTCATATGTTGAAGCAGTAGAGACAGATTTGGATAAGGACCATATCAAGGTTGAACTGCGTAAACTCTATACGGAAGCACAGAACCTAGAGATAGTATGATAAAATTTAAATCCTGTAAGTGGAAGAACTTTTTATCCACTGGCGACGACTATATTGAAGTACAATTAAATAAATCCCCCACCACACTCATTGTAGGCCAAAATGGAGCTGGTAAGTCCACCTTACTAGATGGTCTATCATTTGGTCTCTTTGGTAAACCCCACAGGGATATTGGTAAATATCAATTAGTTAATTCTATTAATGGTAAAAAAACTATTGTAGAAGTAGAGTTTGATATTGGTAATGCGGAGTTTAAAATTGTTCGTGGTATTAAACCCAACAAATTTGAAATCTGGCAGAACGGTAATATGATTAATCAAGCATCTAATGTTAGAGATTTTCAGAAATTCTTAGAATCTAATATACTGAAACTAAACCACAAATCATTCCATCAGGTGGTAGTACTTGGATCCAGCTCATTTATTCCCTTCATGCAATTACCAGCATGGAGCCGTAGAGCAGTTATTGAGGATTTACTGGATATTCAAATATTCTCAAAGATGAATATGCTACTGAAAGAAAGAAATTCCAAAATACGGGATGAACTAATCGATATAAACCATCAGATAGACCTATATAAAACCAAGATGGAATCTCAAGAGAAGTATATCAAAGATCTGCAATCAATCAATAAGGATATGATAGAGCAGAAACGAAATTCAATAGAAGATCACAAGACAGTAATTGAAACTCTATTCAATGATTCCAAAAGCGCGGGTAAGAACTTAACGGCTCTTATATCGGCTGAAGAAAAATCTCAAGCATTATTTATGGATCGAATGTCTGATATCAAATCAGCTCAGACACAAAATAATAATAAGATAAAGAATTTGGTAAAGGACGCAAGATTCTTTGAAGATAATGACAGCTGTCCTACATGCGAGCAAGATATTAATGATAATATTAAGAAAGAAAAGCTAGATGGAATTAAGAAGTCGGCTGCTGATGTACAAACAAACATTAAAACTATCCAGCAAGAAGTTGTTATAGCTGAACATGAAGGCGTTGATATTAAGAATAAGTTAAACGAGCTACGTCAGAGACAGCAACGCATTAATTCCAATAATGATAAAATCTCTGTTATCCAACGTGAAGTAAATAAAGTACAAAAAGAAATTGATAATTTGGCCGGTCAAACTGGAGACCTAAAAGGTGCAAAGAAAGAATTGTCGGATTTAAGAAATTCTAAGGATAAATCTACGGAAAAGAAACTAGCTTATGTTGAAGAAAGAACCTATAACGAAGTGATCGGAGAGATGCTAAAAGATACTGGAATCAAGACTAAAGTCATTAAACAGTATCTGCCTGTTATGAATAGGTTAATTAATAACTATTTACAGGTTCTTGATTTCTTTGTTGCCTTTCATTTGGATGAAAATTTTAATGAAACCATCAGGTCTCGGCATCGGGATTCATTTAATTATGCATCATTTTCTGAGGGTGAGAAACAACGAATTGATTTGTCTCTACTATTCACATGGAGACAAATAGCTAAGATGAAGAATTCTGCCAGCACTAATCTGCTTATTCTGGATGAAACATTCGATTCCAGTCTGGATGTGGATGGCGTGGAAAATCTAACCAAAATTCTAAGCACACTAGATGATGATTCAAATGTATTCATCATATCACATAAAGGAGATATGCTAGAGAACAAGTTTCGCAGTAAAATCGAGTTCTTCAAGCATAAGAATTTCAGCAAAATGAAATAGTACTTATTCCAGCCAGTTATAAGAATATAACAAAATAATATAAAAAAATATCATTTATTTAACAAAAAGTGTTGACAAATATGCTATAGCGTAGTATAATAGGTACTATATTAAATGATAAGGAACTTAGGAGTTATATGACACACCCAGTAAATGATCAAATTCTCGCGAATATCGCGGGTGAAATCTTATGCATGGATCGTGCAGAAAAAGTGCACTTTTGCAAAGATTATTATCCCTTAGATACAGTCAATAATATGTCTGAAGACGAGCTGGACGAAAAAATCCATGTCGTCTTCTCTTTAATC
>Ga0208278_1000803_pt1 | contig 16374 bp, 16 predicted proteins | sample ETN01SmetaG_FD_185794 | JGI IMG/M metagenome (GOLD analysis project Ga0208278, IMG submission 185794) | Marine microbial and viral communities from oxygen minimum zone, Eastern Pacific Ocean - ETNP2014F12-01SV259 (SPAdes) (version 2) | ecosystem: Environmental > Aquatic > Marine > Oceanic ...
TGGCTTGCGGGCGAGGGTCCGTTGCGGGCCGAGCTCGAGAAACTGACGGTACAGGTGGGGGTACGGCCCCGTGTTCGTTTCCTGGGCTGGTGCGGGGATTCCACGCCCCTGTTCGGGGCCGCGGACATGCTCATCTGTCCTTCGCGCCACGAGCCTCTGGGCAATGTAGTGATCGAAGGATGGGCCCATGACATGCCGGTGATCGCCACCCAGAGCGAGGGGCCGGGCGCCTTGATCAGCCATGATTGCAGTGGTCTTCTGGTGCCCGTGGACGAACCGCACGCTTTGGCCAAGGCCATCAAGCGGCTGTGTGCGAATCCCGGACTGATGCGCAATATCGTTCAGGGCGGACGCAAGCGCTATGAGAAGGATTTTACCGAATCCGTGGTGGTGGGCTGCTATATGAGGTTACTCAAGAAGGTCGCTCTCTGATGTGCGGCATCGCCGGCCTCATGACCCTGGACGGCACCCCCGCCGACCCCACCATTCTAGGCGCCCTGGCTGCTTCCCTTGCCCATCGCGGCCCCGACGGCGGTGGGTGGCATGTGGCGGGCGATGTGGGCATGGTGCACAGCCGCCTCGCCATCATCGATCTCGAAACCGGCGACCAGCCTCTGCACGGGGATGGCGACCTGGCGCTGGTGGCCAATGCCGAAATCTATAACCATGTGGAACTGCGCGATTTCTTAAGTGGTGTGACTTTCGCCACTGGCTCCGATTGCGAGACGCCGCTGCCCCTCTATCGCCGCCACGACATCAACTATGCGGATCATCTGCGCGGCATGTATGCCATCGCTTTGCATGATCCGGTGCGCGGGCGGCTGGTGCTGAGCCGTGATCCCTTTGGCATCAAGCCGCTTTACTACGCAGAAACGGCGCAGGGGCTGGCTTTTGCTTCCGAACCTCGGGCGCTGATCGCCGCCGGGCTGGTGGCGGCGGCCGAACACCCAGGCGCCCGCGACGAGGTATTGCAGCTTCAGTTCTCCACCGGCCGTGAGACGCCGCTGGCGGGGGTGTTGCGGGTTTTACCTGGGGAAACGCTGGTGGTTGAGGGCGGACGGATCGTGGGCCGCCGGCGTCTCTCGGCGCTGCCTAAAGGCTCTCCGGAGGAAATGGAGGAAGGCCTCGCCCTGGAACGGCTGGACGCCGCCCTGGAAGACAGCGTACGCCTCCATCAGCGCGCCGATGTTCCCTACGGCATGTTTCTTTCCGGCGGCATCGATTCTTCCGCCCTGTTGGCTATGATGGCGCGGGTGAACGAAACGCCGGTGCGAGCCTTCACGGTTGGTTTTCCCGGAAGCGCCGCCACGGACGAGCGTGATCACGCACGCTGCCTGGCAAAACTCACCGGAGCCGAACATGTGGAAGTGGCGTTCACCGAGGCCGATTTTTGGGGTCTGCTGCCGCGCTTGGCTGCGGTGATGGATGATCCGGCCGCCGATTACGCTGTACTGCCCACCTATAAATTGGCCGAATGCGCCGCCGGGGAAGGCCTCAAGGTGGTGCTCAGCGGTGAGGGTGGGGACGAGCTGTTTGCCGGTTACGGCAGATACCGCAGTGTCTTGCGTCCCTTCTGGCTCGGCGGGCGGGTCATGCGGCCGCGCGGTATTTTCGACGGGTTGGGCGTTCTCAAGCAAGAGCCAAAGGGCTGGCGCGACGGTATCGCCGCGGCGGAGATTCACGCCCGGGACGGAGCACGCTCAAAACTGCAAGTCGCCCAGGCCACCGACTGCGCCGACTGGCTTCCCAACGACCTGCTGGCCAAGCTCGACCGCTGTCTTATGCATCACGGGGTAGAGGGCCGCACGCCCTTCCTCGACCGCGAGGTGGCGTGCGCCGTGTTCCGCCTGCCAGATTCCTTGAAGCTGCGTAAGGGTCTGGGTAAATGGATTTTGCGGCGCTGGCTGGCCCAACATCTGCCAGAGTCCAAGCCCTTCTCGCGCAAGCGCGGCTTCACGGTGCCGGTGGGCGAATGGATTTCGCGTGAGGGCGCGCGACTGGGGCCGCTGGTGGCGGCGCAGGAAGGCGTGGCGGCGCTTTGTGATAAGGGCGCAGTGACGGCGCTCTTTGCCGGGGCCGCGCGCAAGCGCAAGGGTCAGGCGGCGTGGACGCTGCTCTTTTATGCCCTGTGGCACCGCGCCCATATCCTGGGGCTGCCCCCCCAGGGCGGTATTTTCGAGACCTTGAGCGTGAAGGGATGAAAACCAGTGATGTCTCCTGATCTTTATCTCACCTTCGTGCTGGCCACGGTTGTTCTCACCCTCATTCCCGGCCTCAACATAATTCTCATTGGAGCCGAAACGTGTGTCCTTGATAGCCATGCCCGTTCCTCCCGACCAGTTACCGGCCCTCACATATCCTCCAGCTGGCCGCCTTCATAGCCGCCGGTCTGGGGAATTTTGCCCTGAGGAATTTCGCTCTGGGGGGTGTCCTCCTGGGGCGCGTCCCGCAACGGGCCGCGCAGATGGGGGGCGGAGAACTGGGAGGGTGTACACTCGCCGGTGAGCATCTGCGTCACCATGCTTTCCCTGCACTGGGTCCAGGGCCGCTCCACCCCTTTTTGTTGCTGATAGATCATGGCAATCACCAGGCCCACCAACAGCACCCCGATGACAATCATGCCGCGGTTCATGTTTTTCTCCTTCCCCTAGAACTTAACCCCAACCCGCACGTCTTCCAGACTGTCACCGCTGCCGCCGAGCCGCAGGTGTTCACAGCCCCCCGTTATCGGGGCCACTGCCGCAAGAGGCAGAAGAACTTCCACTAGATGAATTCTCACCGCTTTCATATCTCCTCTCCCACGGGCATCTCCTCGTCCCCCGTTTTCCTGCCGTCCGGAGCCACCTCCGTCTTTTCCTCTGGGGGCAGGGGCTTGCTCGGCTGCCAGGCCTTGGTGCGGCGGTGGGCCTCGTCGATGTCCTCCTCCGTCATATGGGGGGTGATCTCGTTGCGGAAGGTGATGGCCTTGTCGTATTCCTCGTCGTCCTTGGCGTAGATAACCCCCAGCTCCGCCCACATATAGGCGTTGATATTGTCCTTGGCTACGCCCCGGCCCTGATAGTACATACTGGCGATCAGCACCATGCCCGAGGAGTGGCCCTGTTCCGCCCAGGGACGGACAGCTTTCAGCGCCTCCAGGAATTCGCCGCGGGCGTACATGTCGATACCTAGCATGGCCCTGGCCTCCATATGGCTCTGCGCCGGGTCCACACGAACCTCCGGTGCGGACCAGGCACAGGCGGACAAAAGGCTCGCTGCCGCCACAATGTTCGCGATTACCTGTTGCATGGGGCTCAGCTTATACCCAAAGCTGGACTAAGGGCCAACTGGGTCTTCCCTTTTAGCTTGCGTCCCGGCATGGTGCATAGAGGAACATGAGCGAACGTTACGACTTTATCATTCATGGTGGCCAGGTGGCCGCCCAGGGCGGCACTGTGGAAGCCGATATCGGCGTGGCCGGAGGCAAGGTGTCGGTGCTGGGCGATCTTTCCGCCACCGAGGCCCCCGAACGGTTCGACGCGTGCGGCCTGCACGTACTTCCCGGCGTCATCGACACTCAGGTGCATTTCCGCGAGCCGGGACTGGAACACAAGGAAGACCTGGCCACCGGAACCGCCGGGGCGGTTCTGGGTGGCGTCACCAGCATTTTCGAGATGCCCAATACCGACCCCTCCACCCTCACCGAGGAAGACCTCAACTACAAGCTGGCGCGGGCCCGTGGCCGGGCCTGGTGCGATCACGCTTTCTTCATCGGTGCGGCAGCGGAAAACGCGGGCGATCTTGCGCGGCTGGAGCGGCTTCCCGGATGCGCCGGGGTCAAGGTGTTCATGGGCTCTTCTACCGGCAACCTTCTGGTGGATGATGAGGTGGTGCTGCGTGCGGTGCTGGAAAACAGCTCGCGCCGCATCGCTGTCCACAGCGAGGATGAAGCCCGCCTGCGCGAGCGCCGTCCCCTGGTGGAAGCGGATGGCGCCACCGTCCATCTTCACCCCCAATGGCGTGACGTGGAAACGGTGCTGCTCTCCACCCGCCGTCTACTGGCCCTGGCCGGGGAAACGGGACGGCGGGTGCATGTGCTCCATGTGACGACGGCCGAAGAAATGGCTCTGCTGGCGGAACACCGTAACAGGGCCACAGTGGAGGTGACACCCCAGCACCTGACCCTGGTCGCTCCCGACTGCTATGACCGGCTTGGCACCCTTGCCCAGATGAATCCACCGATCCGCGAGACCCGTCACCGCGAGGCTCTGTGGCAGGCTGTAACCGGGGGCGTGGTGGACGTGGTGGGGTCCGACCACGCGCCCCACACGCTGGAGGAAAAGGCCCGGCCCTATCCCGAGTCACCCTCGGGCATGACAGGGGTCCAGACCTTGCTGCCGCTGCTGCTCGATCACATGAACGCCGGGCGGCTGTCGCTGAAGCGCCTCATAGACCTCACTAGCGCCGGCGCGGCGCGTATCTATGATATTGAAGGGAAGGGTGGCATTGCGCCAGGTTTCGATGCTGATTTCACCATCGTGGACCTGAAGGCCGAACGCACTATTAGCAATGACTGGATTGCCAGCAAGGTGGGCTGGACACCCTTCGATGGCATGGCCGTGAGAGGCTGGCCGGTGGCCACCGTTATTCGTGGCCGTGTGGTCATGCGCGAGGACGAAATCCTGGGCGACCCCTGTGGCGAGCCGGTGCGCTTCCGGGAGATTCCGTGAGCCCCTTCCGCGCCCTTATCCTGAACCTGGAAGGCGACGAAATTATCTCCCGCATCGGCGAGGTGAGCGAGGCCGAGCTCATCGCTGCCGCGCCAGAGGGGGCTGAGGTCACGGTGCGCGTTGCCTGTTCCACCCTCAATTACAAGGATGGCCTCGCCATGGCCGGACTGGGTAAGGTGGTGCGCCGCTATCCCCATATTCCCGGTGTTGATCTTGCCGGCGAGGTGACGCAGTCGGACGTGCCCCTGTGGAAGCCAGGTGACAAGGTGATCGCCGGAGGATACGGCATCGGCGAAAAGGCCTGGGGTGGTTTTGCCGGTTTTGCGCGCCTACACCCCGACTGGCTGGTGTCCCTGCCGCCCTCACTGACCCTGCGCCAGGCCATGGCTATCGGTACCGCGGGCCTCACCGCCATGGAGGCGGTGACTGTTCTCGAAGAGCATGGCCTTACGCCTGGCGATGGCGAGGTGCTGGTGACGGGTGCGGCGGGCGGCGTGGGAAGTACCGCCGTGGCGCTGCTCGCCGCTCTGGGCTATGAGGTAACGGCCTCCACCGGCCGCGCCGACACCCACGACTACCTCAAAGCGTTGGGCGCCGCCCACATTATCGACCGCGCCGAGCTTTCCACGCCGCCGGAGAAAACCCTTCTTCCCGAGCGCTGGGCGGCGGGTGTGGATGCGGTGGGCGGGACCACGCTCGCCACCATTCTGGCGAGCCTCAAACACGGTGCCGGTGTCGCCGCTACCGGCCTTGTGGGCGGGAGTGAACTCACCACCACCGTCATTCCCTTTCTCCTGCGCGGGGTCAATCTTTTAGGGATCGATAGCGTTCAACTTGCCATGGAACGCCGCCGGCGGGCCTGGGCGCGTTTGGCTACGGACCTGCCGTTGGAAAAGCTGGAAAGCATGATTCAGGATACCCGGCTCGAAGAGTTGCCAGAATTGGGCCGACGGATACTGAAGGGCCTGGTGCGCGGGCGCGTGGTGGTGGAGATGGACGGCTAGTCGCCTTTTTCGGAGTCCCATTCGACGTCGATAGCGTAACGCAGATTCCCGGTCTCCTCCCTTTGTCATAAGTGAAAAAACCCCGGGGCGCCGCCGCCGCACCCGGGAGTTTAGGGAGGAGAATGCAAAGCGGGGCTTAGGAGCACCCGCTTGTCGAGCCGCAGGTCACGCATTTAAGGCAGGTGCCGTTGCGGACCAACGTAAAGTTACCGCAATCGCCGCATGCGTCGCCTTCATAGCCCTGCATCCGCGCCTCAATGACGCGGTCGAGGGTGGAGTCGACTTCCTCGGTGATTACGGCACTGACAGCGACGGCTTCGGCGGTGCCGACGCCGGTCAGGGCAGCAGCAGAAGCAACGGTTTCCGTGCTTCCGCTTTCATTCTGTTTGATCACATAAAGATTGTTTCGCATATAGCCGGTGCTGGCGACGCGGCGCATCACGTCCTCGGGTCCCGCCGCCGTGCCTTCGGCAGTGCCGCCGCCGATGCTGTCGAACTGTTCCTCCGGCTCGGCATGGCCAAGGTCATTGCGTCCGAGATAGGAAACGGCAAGCTCGCGGAAAATATAGTCCAGGACAGAGGTGGCCATCTTGATAACCTCGTTGCCTTCGACCATGCCCGAGGGCTCGAAACGGGTGAAGGTGAAGGAATCCACGTATTCCTCCAAAGGCACCCCGTACTGCAGGCCGATGGAAATGGCTATAGCGAAATTATTCATGAGGCTGCGGAAGGCCGCGCCTTCCTTGTGCATGTCGATAAAGATTTCACCCAGCTGCCCGTTTTCGTATTCGCCAGTGCGTAGATACACCTTGTGGCCGCCGACGATGGCCTTCTGGGTATAGCCCTTACGCCGTCCCGGCAGGCGCGCCCGTTCCTGGTTGGCGACGATTTTTTCCACAACCCGTTCGACGATACGAGGGGCGCTCTCGGCCGCCACCGCGGCGATGCTGTCGGCTTCCCTGGCATCGTCGATTTCGCTGTCCTCAACCGTGGAACTCAGGGGCTGGGACAGCTTGGAGCCGTCGCGGTAAAGGGCATTAGCCTTCAGACCCAGTTTCCAGGACAGCATGTAGGCGTCCTTGCATTCCTCCACGGTTGCGCTGCCCGGCATGTTGATGGTCTTTGAAATGGCCCCGGTGATGAAAGGCTGGGATGCTGCCATCATGCGGATATGGCTTTCCACGGAAAGGAATCGCTTGCCCAGACGTCCACAGGGATTGGCACAGTCGAAGACGGGAAGGTGCTCATCTTTAAGGTGCGGCGCGCCTTCTACCGTCATGGAGCCACAGCAATAGACGTTGGCGGCTTCGATGGCCTCGCGCGAAAAGCCGAGTGCACGCAGCATGTCGAAGGCGGGATCGTCCAGTTCCTCTTTGGAAAATCCGAGAACCTCGGTACAGAGGGTCTCGCCGAGGGTCCATTTGTTGAAGGCGAATTTGATGTCGAAGGCGTTGCCGAGCGCCGCCTCAAGGGCCTCGATGGCTTCGTTGGTAAAGCCCTTTTCGAGCAGCGCGTCAAAACCGATCTCCGAGGCCTGGTACAGGGTGCCGCGGCCCACGGCATATTCGCTGATTTCAAGAATCTGGTCCTGAGAATAGCCCAGGGTCTCCAGCGCCGTTTCCACGGTGTTGTTGATGATCCTGAAATGGCCGCCGCCGGCCAGTTTCTTGAACTTGACGATGGCGAAATCGGGCTCGATTCCGGTGGTGTCACAGTCCATGACTAGGCCGATGGTCCCGGTAGGTGCGATGGCGGTTACCTGGGCGTTGCGGAAGCCGTTGGCCTCGCCTTCGGAGCTGGCGTGGTCCCAGGATTCGGCTGCCGCCCGGGCCAGGCCCTCGAAGGGACAATCCTCGGCACGTAAGGGCATCGGAGCAACCGAGAGTCCTTCATAGCCATCGGCTAGGCCGTGGGCGGCAAGACGGTGATTGCCGATAACCCGCAGCATGGAATCGCGGTTTGTGTCATAGCCGGGAAAGGCCCCCAGCTCGTTGGCCATTTCGGCGGAGGTTTCGTAGGCGACTCCGGTCATGAGTGCGCTGATGGCGGCGCAGGTAGCGCGGCCCTGGTCGCTGTCATAGGAGAAGCCCGACGCCATCAACAGCCCCCCGATATTTGCGAATCCTAACCCTAAGGTCCGGTAATCGAAGGAGAGTTGGGCGATCCGCCGCGAGGGAAACTGGGCCATCAGGACCGAGATTTCCAGAGTGATGGTCCACAGCCGGGTTGCGTGCTCGAATCCTTCTAGGTCGAAGGATCCGTCCTCGCGGCGGAACGTTAGTAAATTCAGTGACGCCAGGTTACAGGCCGTATCGTCTAGGAACATATATTCCGAACACGGGTTCGAGGCGTTGATGCGGCCGGAATCCGGGCAGGTGTGCCAATCGTTTATGGTGGTGTCGAACTGCAGTCCGGGATCGGCGCAGGCCCAGGCGGCATGGCCAATCTGTTCCCATAGGTCACGGGCGTGGACGGTCTTGTCCGGCTTTCCATTGGTGCGCTGGACCAGGGTCCAGTCCCCGTCCGCTTCCACGGCCTTGAGAAACCCGTCGGTGACACGGATGGAATTATTGGCGTTTTGCCCAGACACGGTCAGATAAGCTTCGGAATCCCAGTCGGTGTCATAGGTGCGGAATTCAATTTCGGTGAATCCCTGGGACGCGAACTGGATGATCCTCTGGACGTAGTTTTCCGGGATCATGGCCTTGCGGGCGCTTGAAACCGCCTTTTTCAGCGCCGGGTTGCGTTTTACGTCGAAACGGCCGTCGGCTTCCTCGTCGCTGTCCACGGGCCCGGTGTGACAGGCCTTGAGGATGGCGTTGAGGTGAAGGTTGATGGCCCTAGATCCGGTGACCAGCGCCGCCACCTTCTGTTCTTCCACCATCTTCCAGCTGATGAACTCTTCCACGTCAGGGTGGTCGATATCCACACAGACCATTTTCGCCGCGCGCCGCGTGGTGCCTCCGGACTTTATGGCGCCTGCCGCACGGTCACCGATTTTGAGGAAACTCATAAGCCCCGATGATTTGCCGCCACCCGAAAGGGGTTCGCTGTCGCCGCGCAGGGACGAAAAATTGCTGCCGGTCCCCGATCCGTATTTGAATAGGCGCGCCTCGCGGGTCCACAGATCCATGATCCCGCCTTCGTTGACCAGATCATCGTTTACGCTCTGGATAAAACAGGCATGGGGCTGGGGATGTTCGTAAGCGGACTGAGACGCGGTTAGCTCACCGCTGTGGAAGTCCACGTAATAGTGCCCCTGGGCCGGGCCATCGATGCCGTAGGCCCAGTGCAGGCCAGTATTGAACCATTGCGGCGAATTGGGTGCGCCCATCTGGCGGCACAGCATATAGCGCATTTCATCGTAATAGGCGCGGGCGTCGTCTTCGCTGTCGAAATAGCCGCCTTTCCAGCCCCAATAGGTCCAGGTGCCACACATGCGGTCGAACACCTGCCGGGCGCTGGTTTCTCCGCCGCACGGGCTTCCCGGTGCCGCCTCGTGCTGCCACAGCCACGAAGGAACGCTGTTTTCCTCGACCGGAACCCTGTTCTCGGGCACGCCGGCTTTGCGGAAATATTTCTGGGCGAGAACGTCGCCGGCCACCCGCGACCAGTCGGCGGGAACCTCGATATCATTGAGTTCGAAAACGATCGAACCATCGGGATTACGAATATCACTCGATGTGGTCTTGAATGTGATGCCTTCGTAGGCGGAGTGTCCCTCTTGAGTGAACCGCCGCGTAATCCGCATTCCCCCCTCCTTCCAAAACTCCTATTTCCTTACCCGACCATCTCTGGAAAGTGACCGCTTGGAAAGAACCCGGTGTCAGAGCGAAAGCCCGAAAGACACAAAAGGATCCATCCCCTCCCCCGGGAAAAACCACCGTCCCAAGCACACGCTATTTAAAAGCCATATGTAGTGGACGGATATAATTAACCCACAACATCTATCCACAAAGGCATGGTTCAAAGCAACAAGATTTTGTGTCTGGGGAGAAAAAATCAACTATATTAAGGGAAAATTAAGCCTGTGGCCTCGCCCCATCGCGTATCTCTTTGCCCGGCCTCTTCTCCACCCTTTCTCCATGGTGGCGGGGCTGGACGCGGGCCAGAGCAGGTGTCATATTCGCATTACGAGGTATCAACGGTGCACGGGTCTTTTCTCAGGGTTTCCGGTGCACCATATGGGACGGGGTAGAACGGTTTTTCGGCGTGATTCCATGATTACCGGCACCATTCTCTATACATGGATTTTCGGCAAGCTGGTTGGCTGTGACGGGGCGGGAAACCGCTATTACCGCCGCCATACCACCGCCGCCCGGCGCCGCGCCAATAACGGCCGTGAGCAGCGCTGGGTCATGTACAATGGCGAGAAAGAAGCTAGCCGGGTGCCGCCGCAATGGCATGAATGGCTCCATCACACCACCGACGACATCCCTGTGGAGAAACCCCGTCAACAGCTGGGCTGGCAAAAGCCTCACCAGCCCAACCCGACCGGAACGGGCAAGGCCTATTACCCTCCCGGCCATGTGCTGGGCGGCGGCAAGCGGGCGCCCGCCACCGGGGATTACGAACCGTGGAGACCGGAATGAACTCCAGCCCGCTGTGGTCACTCTCGCTGGAGGATCAGGTGGGCGACATCATCTTCCTGGCTTTGGGCGGTGACGATAAGGACGACTAGCTCTTAAGTGGGGGCTGATATGCCGGCACCGGCTCCCGCCTGTCTCTTAATCCAGCCGTATTGCGGCTATGCTCCTGCCGCACCGTGACCATTCTTTCACCATACTCTGACCCATTGGGTGCTGTGACATGACACACGGGGACAAGAAAACGACGGGGCGTGGCGTCATTCCGGGGACCGATCCCCGGGGGGCGAATGCCTGGCGTACGCCCAAAGGCGATTCCGTGTCCTGCCTCGAGAAGATCAAAGTCCTCAATCAGAATCTCGAAGAAATCCGCCAGATGTGCCAGGACGCACTGGAGGATGCGGTGCTCATGGGCTGTGACGAGGCCCAGTTCAGACAGGTCATCAATGAACTCGTCGAACAGCTGGAAAATCCTTATCACAAAAAATAACCCCTTCCGCTTCTTAGCCATTAAACGGCGTGGCTGTGTCCTGACAGCTATTCTGGTTGGGGCCAGGGTAGTTGCGGCGGCGGTGTCGGTGTCGGGAGGAGTCTGGGCGTCCTTTCCCGCTGTGGCGGCGGATATGGTGGGTGACGTGGCCCTGTTACAGGGCCTTGACAAGGTGACGGCGCGTATTTCTACCTTCCGCGCACCCATCAACAGGACGGTACATTTCGGCACCCTGGAAATCGTCGCCCGCACTTGCCACAAGCGGCCGCCGGAGGAACCTCCCGAAAGCGCCGCCTTTCTCCAGATTCGCGATATCAAGCCCGGCGAGGCCCCGGAGACCCTGTTTCAGGGCTGGATGTTCGCCTCAAGCCCCGCGCTCTCGGCGTTGGAACACCCGGTTTACGACATCTGGGTCATTGACTGTCTGTCGCGCATCGGCCCGAAAATGCGGGTTCCCAGGAAATAATTTGGGGCTGACATTTATAAGTAATTTTCCTTATCTATGTCAGTCCCAATAATTTTTACAGAAACATTATTTCCACAACGATTCCACGGGTGCCGCCAGTTGCGCCGGGAACTTGGCTTTCACTTCCAGTGCCTCGCTCAGAAGCATGTGATAGTCGTGGCGCGGCACTTCTATGGCCCCGAACTGTTTCAGGTGCTCGGTGACGAACTGTATGTCGAGCAGAGTAAACCCGCCCTGGCGCAGACGCGCTGCCAGATGCACCAGCGCCACCTTGCTGGCGTCGGTGGCGCGGGAAAACATGCTCTCTCCGAAAAAGACGCCATTCAGGGCGATGCCGTAAAGTCCCCCCGCCAGATCATCCTCCTTCCAGCATTCCACGCTGTGGGCGCGCCCCATGGTGTGCAGGGTGGTATAGAGATCGATAATAGTCTGATTGATCCAGGTGCTCTCGCGGTTTTGTGCTGCCTCTGCACAGTGTTCCATGACCAAGGCAAAGGCGGTGTCGCACTTGACCTTGAAAGAATTGTTGCGCACACGGCGCCGCAACTTGCCGGGAACGTGGAAGCTCTCCAGGGGGATGATCCCGCGGTTTTCGGGGTCGACCCAGAACAGATCGGGATCGTCGCGGCCCTCCGACATGGGGAAAATACCGGCGGTGTAGGCGCGCAGGAGAATTTCAGGGGTCAGCGTCTTCATGGGGGGCGCCTCTCTCCTGATGTGGTTCCGCCGCCCCGGGCTCTACGGCCTCAGGCCTCGGGCTCGAGCAGGTTTTCCAGCCAGTGGATATCATAGTCGCCATTGATGAAATCGGTTTCCGTAATCAGCCTTTGGTGAAGCGGGATCGTGGTCTCGATGCCGCCGATGACGAATTCCTCGAGGGCGCGCCGCAGCCGCATCAGACATTCGTTGCGACTGCGTCCGCGCACGATCAACTTGGCGATGAGGCTGTCGTAATAGGGTGGCACCCGGTATCCGGAATAGAGGGCGGAATCCACACGCACGTCGAGCCCGCCCGGAGCGTGGTAATCGGTGATAGCACCCTGGGACGGCAGGAAGGTTTTGGGATTCTCGGCGTTGATCCGGCATTCGACGGCATGGCCGGCAAGCTGGATATTCTTCTGTGTCACATCGAGCTTGGCCCCTGCGGCGATGCGGATCTGTTCACGCGCCAGGTCGATGCCGCTGATCATCTCGCTGATAGGATGTTCCACCTGAAGGCGGGTATTCATTTCGATAAAATAGAATTTTCCGTTTTCGTACAGAAACTCGATGGTGCCGACGCTGTGATATCCCAGCTTCTTCACGGCCTTGACGCAGCGGGCGCCGATCTTGTCCCTGGTGGCGGAATTGAGAGCCGGCGAGGGGGTCTCCTCGATCACCTTCTGGTGACGGCGCTGCAGCGAACAGTCCCGTTCCCCAAGGTGAATCACGTTGCCATGGTTGTCGGCGAGAATCTGGATTTCGATATGGCGGGGCGTTTCCAGGAACTTTTCCAGGTACAGCGTATCATCACCGAAATTGGCCTTAGCCTCGGCCCGCGTGATGGGAAGCGCCTGGCGCAGGACCTCGTCGTTATGGGCCACCTTCATGCCACGTCCACCCCCCCCGGCCACAGCCTTGATTATCACCGGATAACCAATTTTCGCTGCTAGTTTGAGGGCCTCGTCTTCATCCGCCACCGGTCCGTCGGAACCGGGAACCACGGGCAACCCAGCCTTCTTCATGGCCGCCTTGGCGGCGATTTTGTCCCCCATGATGGCCATGTGTTCGGGCGCCGGGCCGATGAAGGTGATGTCGTGTTCGGCCACCATTCCGGCGAAATGGGCGTTTTCCGAAAAAAATCCGACTCCGGGATGAATGGCGTCGGCGTTGGTGATGGTGGCCGCCGTCAGGATGGCCGGAATATTGAGATAACTTCCCCGCGCCGCGGCGGGGCCGATGCAGACGCTTTCGTCGGCCAGGCGCACATGCATGGCGTCGGCGTCGGCGGTGGAATGGACGGCCACGGTACGGATGCCCATTTCCCGGCAGGCGCGGTGAATGCGCAGAGCGACTTCACCGCGGTTGGCGATGAGGATTTTTTCAAACATCCGTGATAACCCTCTCCAGACCGTTTCCAGGGAGCGTCTTATTCAACGACCATCAGGACTTGACCAAATTCCACGGGGTCCCCGTTCTCCACGAGAATCTGCACCACCTTGCCGCCGTGGGTAGCGGGCACGGGGTTCATGGTCTTCATGGCCTCAACGATGAGCACGGTCTGGCCCTCGTGCACCGTATCGCCCACGGAAACAAAGGGCGGCGCACCCGACTCCAGCGCGGTATAGGCCGTGCCCACCATGGGCGAGGTGACGGTGCCGGGGGGGTGTTCCTCACCCACCTCTGCCGTCTCTGTGGCGGCTTTCGATTCTGCGGCCACCGCTGCCTGGGGTTGGGACGCCGCCGTCCCGGTCACGGCCCCGCCGCTGCGGGCGACGCGGATACGCTCTCCTTCGGCCTCGAACTCGATCTCGGTGAGTCCGGTCTCCTCCAACAGCTTGGCGAGGGAACGGACGAGATCGTCATCGAACTTGAATTTAGCCATTTAGGCCCCGCTTTTCTCCTTGAGAATCTGCGCCAGCGCATCCAGGGCCAAAAGATAGCCCTGGCTGCGAAACCCACAGATCATACCGCAGGCGGCCTGGCTGACAAATGAATGATGACGAAAGCTTTCACGCTGGAAAAGGTTGGACAGATGCACTTCCACCACCGGCTGTTCGAGGACCAGAAGGGCGTCGAGAATGGCTACCGATGTATGGGTAAGGGCGCCGGCGTTGACGATCATGCCGGCACATGTCTCCCGCGCATCCTGGATGATGGTCACCATCTCGCCCTCGTCGTTGGACTGGCGGAAATCAATTTCCAGCCCCAGCCCTTTGGCGTGGTCGCGGCAGGCGGCCTCGATATCGGCCAGGGTTTCACCGCCATAGACGTCGGGTTCGCGGCTGCCAAGCAGATTGAGATTGGGGCCGTTGAGGATCAGGATGGTGGCGGACATGGTGCCTGTCATGGGCGCCTGGGCTGAGGCGCGGGTCCCCTGCAAAAGTCGTCAATAAACCTGTTTTCTTCTCAGGGTTATATCACGGGCGGGCGCAGGTGCAACGCGCCATCCGTCTCAGAAGTTTTCCTTGTCCTCGCGCACCTCGGCGATAAGGGCCTTGAGGCTGGCGGCGTCTACGGCGCCGGGTATCAGCCGGTCGCCGATCACATAAGCCGGAGTGCCGGTAATCTCCAGCGCCTTGGCTAGGGCCCTGGTGCGGCTGAGAATGGCGGCGATCCCGGGGCCCGTCATGTCCCGTTTCAACCGTGCCATGTCGAGCCCGGTCGCTTCGGCTACCGCCATCACCGTGACCTTGTTGAGACGGCCTTTGTGGGTCATCAGGGCGTTATGGAAGGCGATGTATTTGCCCTGCACGCGCGCTGCCAGGGCGGCCTGGGCGGCGATCACCGAATTGTCGCCGAGAATGGGGTATTCCTTGTAGACGAGGCGGATGTCGCCGTCCTCGGCCACCAGATTACGAACGCTTTCATGAGAGCGTTTGCAGTAGGGACAGTTGTAATCGAAAAACTCCACCATGAAGACGTCGCCGGCGGGGTTTCCCCCCACCACGGAGCCGGGATCTTCGTTGAGTTCCTTGGCCTTGGCCTTGAGGTTGAGCCGCTGGCGTTCTTCCTCGGCACGGCGGCGCTTCTCCATGATCACCCGTAGGGCCTCGTCGACGATTTCCGGATGCTCGCGCAACAGGGTGCGGACCGTCTCTTCAATATCCGCTTTCCCACCCTGGGTCGCGGGGGTCATGCCGCTGCGCAGCAAAACCACGGTGGATAAGATAATAGCGGCTAGGGAAAGGGCAGCGATGGCGATCAGGGGGCGGTTCACAAGGGGCCTCTCTCTATTTATTTCTTGGCGACGGTGATGATGTCCTGGGCCCGCAACCAGCTCGGTGACCCGTGGGGAAGCGCCTTCTCCGCGCGTTTGGCCTGGGCGTGGGCGTCTTTGTTCTTGCCGCGGATGAGAAACTTTTCGGCCAGCGCCAGGGACGAGAGTCCGACCTGGCCCTGACGGCCATAGGCAATGGCGAGGAAGTTCCAGGAACCGGCATTGTCCTTTTCCAGTTTCACCGCCTCCACCAGATGGGCGGTGGCGGCCCGGGTCTGGGCCGGGTCGTTCAGTTCAAGCTGGGCCTGGGCCAGCATGGTGAGGAATAGCGCGCTGTCGGGTTTCAGGCCCACCGCCACTTTATAGGACTGCACGGCCTCGGCCAGATGTCCGTTCTCGAATAGCATCTGGCCCCGCAGTTCGTGAAAATAGGGATCATCGGGATGTTCGGCGATGAGACCGCCCACGAGTGGCAGGGCGCGGGCGAGGTTGCCCTTGCGGTAATAGGCGATGGCCCGGGCATAGCGGGCGGGCAGGGAGGTGTCGCTCTCGGGATATTCCTTCAAGGTGCGGTCCAGGGGTTCGAGAAAGGCCAACAGCTTGGCCCGCATGCGGGCATGGGCAAGAACGCTTTGCGGCGGCTCCGGCACATCGGACCAGCGCGAATTGGCCACATGGTTGCCGATCACCTCGACGCGGTCCCGAGTCATGGGGTGGGACCGCATATAGGGATCGCTCTGTCCCACATAGATGGCCTCGTGCTGGGCGAGGATACGCATGAAATCCTCCAAACCCTTGGACGATTGCCCGGTACGGTCGAGATAGGACATAGCGGCCTGGTCGGCAGCCTCCTCCTGGCCGCGGGTGTATTTCAACAGGTTGCGGCCGGCGATATCATGTCCACCCATGACCACGGCACCTCCCGCGGCGCCTGCCTCCCCGCCGCTTCCGGCAATTATCCCTGCGCCCAGCACCATGGCGATGATGGATTCGAGCTGAGCATGTTTCAGAGCCTCCTGGAGTCGCGCCAGGTGGCCTCCGGCGATATGGCCGGCTTCATGGGCGATGACGCCCTTGACTTGGCCTGGGCTCTCGCTGCGCATGAGTAAGCCGGAGGTGAGAAAGATATTCTGTCCTCCGGAAACGAAGGCATTGAGGGCTGTTTCGGAGATGATATAGACCGCGACCGCATCCGGGTCG
>Ga0208278_1000814_pt1 | contig 16138 bp, 11 predicted proteins | sample ETN01SmetaG_FD_185794 | JGI IMG/M metagenome (GOLD analysis project Ga0208278, IMG submission 185794) | Marine microbial and viral communities from oxygen minimum zone, Eastern Pacific Ocean - ETNP2014F12-01SV259 (SPAdes) (version 2) | ecosystem: Environmental > Aquatic > Marine > Oceanic ...
TGCAGCTTACGCATAGGTACCTCCGATGATGATTGTAGGTTCCATGCCCACGAATGGCGTCGCTTCCACAATGCACACAGTGAGGAAATTCCTGGGCGCTCTTACCCCTTTAATTAGCTGGCTTCATGATCGATCGAAACTGGAATTGGCTCAGGGAAAAGTATGCCCTCGATTGTCCTGCGCACAGTGTTTAGCTCTTCCGTGCTCATTGACTTCAGGAATTCTAATGATTTGTCCATCATTTCTCTTACACTTCTCGTTGTTTTTCTGTTATTCCAGAGAAGTTTAACATTCTTGAACTACAGTTATCTATAACATAGCCAATAATGTTTTTTTACGAGTTCATCATCTTTGTGCCCTCAATTAAGCTCCGGTGCCCGTTCCATTCGTACTGAGCAAACCTTGAATTCCGGAATGCCTGCTGTCGGATCGGACGCCGGGTTAGTAAGCACGTTGGCTGCTGCCTCCCAGAAATGGAACGGGATAAAGACAACCCCCCTATCCACCCTGTCGGCCACCCTGGCTGGAAGAACAATTGATCCCCGACGCGAGGTCACCGTCACACGATCCCCATCCTTCACATCAATATTAATTGCATCTTTGTCGTTTACCTCGACAAACGGCCCGGGAACAAGACCGTCCAGGGCTTTACTTCGCCGTGTCATCGTCCCTGTGTGATAATGCTCCAGCATCCGGCCCGTTGTCAGAATGATCGGGAAGGATGCATCGGTTTCCTCGTCTGCGGCAATAAATTCAATCGGATGGAACAGGCCGAGACCACGGGCGAATTTTTCACTGTGCAGGATTGGCGTTCCTGGATGGTCATCTGACAAGCAGGGCCAGTGAAGCTGCTCCCCGGCCTCGAGTCGCGCATGTGAAATCCCCGTATACGAAGGTGTGAGACTTCGCATCTCATCATTAACATCTGAAGTTGATTCGTATGTCATCGGATAACCGATGGCAGCGGCAATATCGCAAATAATCTCCAAATCCCTGCGTGCAGACCCCGGAGGAGCCACAACAGGTTTCGTCAATTGCACACGGCGCTCAGTATTAACGTATGTCCCGTCACGCTCCGCGTAAGACGTTGCCGGTAACACAACATCGGCAAATTTCGCCGTTTCCGTCATAAAAATGTCCTGCACAACAAGGAAATCAAGTTTTTCAAGTGCTTCTTCTACGTGCGTAACGTCCGCATCGGAAAGCACAGGATTCTCGCCCATAATATACATAGCCTTGATCTTACCCTCGAGGACCGCTGGAAACATCTTTGTTACCATCAGACCAGGGGTTTCGGGAGTCTCTACGCCCCAGGCTTTAGAGAACTTGGCTCGAATATCAGCACTATCGACCAGCTGGTAGCCGGGATAGAAGTTTGGCAGGGCCGCCATATCACAGGCACCTTGAACATTATTTTGACCACGCAGCGGATTAACGCCCGTACCGGGACGACCAATATGCCCAGTGATCATTGCCAGGTTCGCAAGGGATCTAACGTTATCAACACCAGTGGTGTGCTGGGTAATGCCCATGGAATAGACGATAGAGGCCCGTTCTGCTTTGGCATAAAGATGAGCTGCTTCAACAATTATGTCTGCCGGGAGACCGGTAATTTCCGAGACCCGTTCAGGCGTATACTCAGCAACGAGCTTTTCAACGTCCTCAAACCCTTCGGTCCGGGACTCAATAAATTCGGTCTTCATCAAACCGTCACGAATAATGACGTGCAGGAGGCCGTTAATCCAGGCAACATCCGTACCGGGTTTCTGTCGTGCCCAAACTGTGGCAATCTGACTCAATTGAATCTGCCTTGGGTCAAACAGAACGAGTTTCGTGCCGTTCGCCACTGCTTCTCGGATCGTGAGTCCAATAATCGGATGATTTTCAGTGGTGTTTGATCCGGTTACAAGGATAACGTCAGCCTTCAGAAAATCTTCTATGGGGTTTGTCATCGCACCGGAACCAAACGCCATCCGCAAGCCTGCAACTGTGGAGGAGTGGCACAGGCGTGCACAGTGATCAACGTTGTTGGTCCCCATAACAGCGCGAACAAATTTCTGGAACACGTAATTGTCTTCGTTGGTGACTTTGGCCGAAGCCAGCCCCCCAAATGTATCCCCACGGTATTTCTTCAGTTCACTGGCAACCAGGGCCAGCGCCTCTTCCCAGGATGCTTCACGGAAACCATCACCAGATCGTATCAGCGGGGTTTTGAGGCGATCGGGATGGGAAACAAATTCATATGATCCGAACCGGCCCTTTACACACAGTCGTCCCTGCGATACATGGGCATCCTTGTCGCCACGAGCACTGACGACAGTTTCTCCCCTGGCACCCAGCATAATTCGGCAACCCGTGCCACAATACGGACACACAGTGGAAACTTCGCGTTCAGGCTTGAGAAAGTTCCGTGTGATGAGTGCACCAGTAGGACATCGCTCTACACATTCGCCGCATGACTCGCAAAAAGAATCCTTGATCGGACCACCACCAAACGGTTCGACGGCACTTTCGTAACCGCGTTTTGACAGATCAATGGCTCCGATTTGCTGTATCTCGTCACACGCTCGAACGCACAAGCCACACAAAATGCATTTATTCATGTTGATGGAGTAACAGGGGTTCGAATCGTCTATTTTTCCTTCACGCATCATCGGCTGCAGGACACGTTCGCGAATACCCAGATACTCGGCAACTTCTTGCAACCCGCACGTCCCACATTGCCCACAGGTAAGGCAATCCAGTGGATGATCAGACAGCAGAAGCTGGGTTGTCCATTTGCGCACTTCGAGAATCTCGTTATCATCCGTCGTAATTTTCATCCCGTCAGCTGCTGGTGTGGTGCAGGCCGTGGGCAGGCCACGCATCCCGTCAACCTTAACAATGCACAACCGGCATGCTCCGTAGGGTTCAAGTGACGGATCATCGCAAAGCGTCGGCACATAGACTTTGGCAGCGCGGCAGGCATCGAGAACTGTCCTGCCTTCCTCAACCGTAACAGGGAGACTGTTAATCGATACGTTCAGCATGGCTTCACCTCTTCTCGTGAAACAAATGTTTTGCCAAAATCACATCTCAGGCAACGGCTTGCCTCAAGACGGGCATCTTCGGCAGATAACGATTGCTCGACCTCATCAAAGCAGGATCGCCTCACCTGCGGCTCCCGCTTGGGGGTCTCACAACGTGGTGCTTCCAACGGGGCAGCTGTGGGATCAAATGTCGTATCCAATGAGCGTGGTTTGATCCATGGAAAGTGTGCAATCATATCCGGGTGCAGGTACCGCTCGATAGCTTCGGCAGCCCTTCGTCCGTGGGCAACAGCCTCAACTGCTGTTGCCGGGCCAAGTACCACATCACCGCCTGCAAAGACACCGTCAAAATCCGTTGCCAGTGTGAAATTATCCACATCAACGGTACCCCATTTCGAAGCTGAGGGACCACCGTTCGGTATGATCGCTTTTTGACCAATTGCCCGAATGATATGCTCTGCTGGCAGTTCAACAAAGTTTCCCTCTATGGGTACTGGCCGTTTGCGGCCACTGTCATCAAAGTCCCCCAGCCGCATCTGCTGCAGTTTGATAGCCACAACGGAATTATTGCCATTCCGGATAACCTCAACGGGTGCAACAAGGAACTCGAACTTTATGCCTTCCTCCAGTGCCTCTGTGACTTCTTCTGGCTGGACCGGCATTTCTTCACGGGTCCTGCGATAGACAACCGTGACACTCGAAGCACCCAATCGCATCAAGGTGCGCGCAGCATCCATGGCAGTATTTCCACCGCCAATCACAACGGCGTTCCCGCTGATCGGGATAGTTGGTTCCAGCTCTGTCTTTTTAAGAAATTCTATTCCTGAGGCAACACCGCAGCCTTCTTCTCCCGGGATTCCCATTGACATATCTGCCCAGGCACCACTACCGATAAAGATAGCATCAAAATCCTTGCGCAGTGTCTCTATTGAATGCGTTTCACCGATAACAGCACCGCAAATAATTTTTACACCCATGCTTGTAATGCGCTCTATGTCGCGCTCAAGTTCCTCTCGCGGGAGCCGGTATGTCGGAATACCATATCGCAGCATTCCTCCAGGTTCGGGCATGGATTCAAACACCGTTACAGCATGTCCGAGACGACGCAGGAAATAGGCCGCCGTCAAACCTGCCGGACCTGCACCGACAACTGCCGCACGCCGTTGTTCATCGCTTGGGCGGTCCATCACGGGGACAGAGATTTCTGTTGAGGCATCAACCATGAAGCGTTTTACGGCACGGATAGCCACCGGGCTATCCACGGTTTCGCGTCGACATTGTTTCTCGCAAGGATGGGGACATACGCGGGCGCACATAGATGGAAACGGGTTGCGTTCCATATGGCTCAAAAGCGCCTCTTCGTTGCGACCTTCTGCCACGAGAGAAAGGTAGGCCGGGACATCCACGTCACCGGGGCAACGGTTGGTACATGTTGCAATAAACATGGGTTCGCAGACACCTGCAGGACAGCGCTTTTCATGCACATGCGCCAGATACTCATCACGGAAATATTTGATTGTTGTCAGTACCGGATTTGGTGCGGTCTGACCAAGACCACAAAGTGATCCCTTGCTAACAGCTCCGCCGAGGGCTTCAAGCTTTGCTATGCTATCTTCTGTGCCACGCCCTTCGCATATATCGTCAAGGATCATCCGCATCTGTCGCGTGCCAAGACGGCATGGAACGCACTTCCCGCATGACTCTTTTTCTGTAAATGACACAAAATAACGTGCCAGATCGACCATGCATGTGGTCTCGTCCATGACCACAAGACCGCCCGAACCCATGATGGCCCCGGCCTGTGCAAGGGATTCATAATCGATAGGCAAGTGCATCATACTCGCAGGGATACAGCCACCCGAAGGGCCGCCCGATTGCACGGCTTTGAGTGTACGACCATCTTTGACCCCTCCGCCGACTTCGTAAACAAGCTCGCGCAACGACATTCCCATGGGAACCTCAACAAGGCCTGTATTGTTTACCTGTCCAACGAGCGAAAATATCTTGGTGCCCTTGCTCTTATCGGTTCCCTGAGCAGCATAGGCCACCGCACCTCCGGTGATGATATGCGGAACGGTCCCCAATGTTTCGACGTTATTGATATTGGTCGGTTTGCCGAAGAGCCCCTTGACTGCGGGGAATGGCGGGCGCGGCATAGGCATTCCACGGTTGCCTTCAATGCTGGCGATCAGCGCGGTCTCCTCACCACAGACAAATGCACCTGCACCCTCCTTGATGGTAATACCTAACGAAAAATCAGACCCGAGGATATTATCGCCGAGCACCCCCCACTCACGCATCTGGCCAATTGCAATTCTCAAACGTTCTATCGCAAGCGGATATTCAGCACGAATATAGATATAACCATGTGATGCACCGATTGCGCGGGCACTGATTGCCAAGCCTTCAAGCATGGAATGCGGGTTTCCCTCCAACAAAGATCGATCCATGAAGGCCCCCGGATCGCCTTCATCAGCATTGCATATGATGTACTTGGTTTCACTGTCCTCGGCGTGGCAGAATTTCCATTTCAGTCCGGTGGGAAAACCACCACCACCCCGCCCGCGAAGCCCGGAACGCAGCACCTCATCGATGATTTCATCGGGTGACATATCGAACAGCGCTTTGGCAAGTCCTGCGTATCCTCCTTCACGGATGTAATCCTCAATATTAGTCGGATTGATCCGGTCATTCATTCCGAGCACGATTGGCATCTGGTGGTGGTAGAAAGGAATTTCCTTCTCCGCAGAAATCCGGTGCCGCGCTGAACCCTCAACACTTCCTGGCATCTCATAAAGCAATCGCTCTATCACATCGCCGCTCTCAACTGTTTTTTCAACAATATCAGGGACATCGTCCGGGCTGACACGGCAGTATAATGTTCCTTGAGGACGGACGGCGACAAGCGAGCCGTTTTCGCAAAAACCACGGCAACCGGTCATCACCACTTCGACCTGATCATCCAGTTTTGCTTCTTTCAGCACCTTATCAAGGCTGTCGAGAATTTCATCACCACCACAGGCCTTGCACCCAGTCCCCATGCAAACAAAGATGCGGCGTTTGTCAGGATCGAACGATGAAGTGAGCTGGTCCCGTAATGCATCAAGCTCGGATCGGATCGTAAGTTTCGTCATTGATCCGTTCCTCCTTCTGAGCTGTCTTCAGGTGTGGCGGAGGAAATATCCTCAATGGCCGATTTCATGGATGCACTGGTTTGCTGGCGCAGGACCTTGTCATTAAGGACCACAACGGGAGCCAATGCACAGGCCCCGAAACAGGAAACCGATTCCAGTGATACGACCCCATCGGCAGTGGTCTCGCCAGAACCAATATCAAGATCTGTCTGAATCTCGTGCAGAAGCTTCCCACTGCCACGCACATAGCACGCTGTACCGGTGCAAACCGTGACACGGTTCAAGCCGGGTTTATTAAAACGAAACTGTGAGTAAAAACTTGCCACACCCTCGACCTGGGCTGGAGGCACTACAAGATGGCGTGCAATGGCCTGCATGGCATCTTGTGGTATATATCCAAGCGCATTTTGTGCTGACTGAAGCATTGGAATAATCGATGATTGCGAAGATGGAAAAGCAGCCCCCTCATTGCTCATCCAATGTTCAACTTCAGGATCGAGTGGTTTTCTGGAACCGCGAATGGAGGAACCGTGGCTTTTAGGCTTCTTCATTGAATCTTTCTCAGTTGTTAATTCAGCGACGGATATTATCCCGCACACCCTGCAATGTCAGTACGCATGATTTAACCAAGACAGGCCTGCAAGATCGGGTTGAAAAATTGGTTATTGAAGCCCCTTACAACACCCCCAAAACAAAATAATTATGGTACAAGTCCACTAGGCGAGCAACGATGGACGTATTTACTTCATAGCTGGTTCAGAGCATGGAGATATGCTATATTTATTAATATGTTGGTACTACTGCACCGGGCTAGAGATTCGAAATCACATTGTTTTTCAGGAGGATCAAATGAGCCAATTTTTACAGAATTCCACTGATTTCTCCGTAGAATGCAAGCATCAAAAAGGATTATGCATAGTTGTCAAAGATAATTTTATATTCCTGAATAATGGAATAGAGCATGATGCTGTAAATCGCCTGTTATGGAAATGTGGAAATGTAGTCATCATTCCCGATACGTTGTCCAAGGGGGCTTCCTTACTCTACCACACCAGTTGCCTACGTATGACAGATGCTGTTACCCATATATTCCACGATTGCCTGAAAGCCCCTGTGAGCTTGCCGGAGACCTATATGGAAATGACACTTGGAGAAATTCACCGCCGATGTGTAACCATTCCCTATGATAATTGCCGTGCCAGGGTGGAAAATTACAGCTTCCAGAGTACTAAATATTAATCGTCTTTATCCTTGAATGGCGCCTCTGGAAGGCCTCAAAGGCTGCGTTCAAACACGAACAGTCCGCCCGACAAAGGAGCATCGCTCAAGGACCCGGTTCTTTTTACCATCTTGAGTATAGCGTGTAACACGCCAGCAATCCCAAAGGACACTCGAGATAAAACCCTCGGCATCAACACAAACCATCGGGTAGGAGGAGGTATTTCTGCTCCAACTCCCACACCACCTGACATGCGGTTCCGGTCCAGTGGTTCGTAGAAATTATCGCATACATTCATGAAAGGACTTTGATTGAGAAATTGAATGGCCAGGGTTTGAAATCAAAGTCAGGATGCCTTGGCTACCATATTCTTCGTAGCTCTATGAAGGTATTGATTGATTTTCATTTTGGTGATGGTGTCAATGTCCCGAAATTTGAAATGTAAGTCATTCATTCCCCCTCTTGGAACGATGTTAGTTAACGAAGCGGCCAGGTCACGCCGTAAACTTGCTCTCGGAAGGTGAAAGACCAGCACATCACCCTTTGTCAACCCTTGGAGATCATCCATCTGGATCTTCATTCCCCCCGCACTCATGTCCCGGATGAGGGAAGTGACTCGATCCCTTTCCTGTTCCTCTGCCTCAAACTTGTGTTCCAAATCGTATTGAGCTTCACTGACCCTTTGGAAATTCATTTCCATTTCCATCGGGATACGTTCCGACTCTCTGATTGTCATTTTGTTGATCACGGAGGTCTGTTTCAGAATCACGGCATTCATCTCATCAATCAACTGATTGACGATCTCCAAATCGAATTCATAATCCGCATCATTTGACCTCCGAAGTCTGCAATGAATGGAGGGGAATTGTTTTAAATTGGCAGGTCTTTTCTTGACTGAAGGCGGTTTGATATAAAGGTGGGATTCATTAGCATCCAGAATAGAAGTCATGAAAATCACATTCCGGGATTTGTGCGTGATTTTACATTCGAGTTTCAGCCCTTTTTCAAGCATTTGAGTATTCAGGAAGGGGACTTCAGGGTTTTTTATAGAAAATTCCAGACTTCTTCTTAAATCATAGAGTTGTGAGAGACCTTCTTCCTGGAAGCGTTCAGAGTTCTTATATTCTTCTGCCTTTTCTTCAAAAAGTTCATTGGAACTGATGATGGGAAACAGGTCCACTGGATCGCTGGTTCCACACATTTCTTCCAGAAAATCCCGAGCTTCCTGTTCAATGTTTTTGTTTTCAAGTTCTGTATCCAACCCGAGTTGGGCTTGTTCATCAATGATTGCGTCAAGTTCATCTTGAGCCTGTTTCTCACGTAGGTATTTGATGCCGAAAAAACCTCCAATGGATCCAAAAACCAAAATGAATAGTGCGATCCAAAAGGATATTGGCCAAGTCGAAGGAGGAGGCATCGACTGGAAAAGATTCGCGGTTTCAAGATCTGCAGTGTTGAAACTCGGTGAAGTCGAACCAGAACGATCAACTCCGCATAGCAGAAACCAGAGAACTGTAATGCCAAAACCCCAATAAAGGTTTTTACTTTTTTTAATCAGAATTCGCATGCTGACCTCCAATGAAAGAAGTCTTTAAATGAACTATGGAATGCCGAAAAGGGCCCTCTTCTTGGGGCTTTCCGTTGGGTAATGATACTTTTATTGTGATACTCGAGGTGATTTGAGCTCTATTCGTAGATTTACTGATAACAGGAGAAGTTCAGATGGAGCTTTTAATCGATACCGGAAAGTTCTTTAACCGCTATGAAGGAATGCTGAGTGACGACAATGTCGGTGAAGCTAAATTTTGAACATTCGAGGAGACTGAAAAGCCGAATAGTATGCTCATGATCCTAACCTCTACTGAATCTCTCAACCCTCCACCAATTGCCGATGAAACGGTAAAATCTTTTCCCTGAAAGGTTTTGATTTTCCTTTAGCAAGCTAAACCTATTTAGATCAATCCTTTACGTAAATCTACGTATACTCCCTCATCTAAGATATAACATAGGATACAGCCAGGTTATCATGATGTATGTGGTTGTTGCGGGTGGGCCTGTGGTGGGAAGCACGGCCTAGCCGCCCTGTTCTAAACAATTATCAGGGGCTTTCACGATGGTTACACACAAGGAAAGATTGCTCTCCGCTCTGCACGGTGAGACGACCGATGTCATGCCCTACGCACCGCGGATCGACCTGTGGTACCTGGCCAATTCCACCGCAGGGACTCTTCCAGAGAAGCATCGGGGACGGACCCAGCGGGAGATCGCAGTCGCCGAGGGGTGGGCCTTTCACCACAAATTCGCTGACGATCTTTTGGGTGAGGATCACGACGAAGAATACCGTCACCGTGGATTGGGCATTTTGAAGGTCAACGACGTGATCGTCGACTTCAAGATACCAACCGACGTGGAGGTGAAGTGGTCCCGCGAGGGTAACCTGACCACGGTTGAGTACCATACCCCGGTGGGGATGGTGAGCAACACCATGGAGTACAGCAAGCAGATGCAGTTTCTCGGCATCTCTATTCCCCACGTCACCGATCACCTGATCAAGAGCAAGGATGACTACCCCGCCGCCTACCATCTGTTCGAGCACATGGAGGTGGTGCCCCGCTTCGACCGGTTCATGAAGTTCTCAGAGGAGATCGGCGACAACGGGGTACCGGTAACATCGGGTTTTTACGCCCCTTCGCCGGTGAATCAAATCCAACGGGACCTGATCGATCCCACGCAGTTTTACTTCCACTACAATGACTACCAGAAGGAAATACGTGGTTTGGCGGAACGCATGGAACATCTCTTCGACGACATCCTGAAGATCTGTTGTGATTCGCCCGCCGACATGATCATGTGGGGTGCCAACTATGATGACATGCTCACCTACCCCCCTTATTTCGAGAAGGAGCTGATGCCCTGGATCCGTAAGGCGTCGGACGCCTTGGGAGCACGGGGCAAGCTGGTCATGTGCCACACCGATGGAGAGAACTTCGGGCTGATGGATCTGATCCGTGATTCGGGGATGCACGTGGCTGAATCGATCTGTCCCCACCCCATGACCCGGCTCACTCTAGCGGAGTACTACCAGCGCTGGAGCGGCCACCTCACCCTCTTCGGAGGCGTGCCCTCCACCGTCGTTCTGGCTGATACCCCCGTGGAACAGTTTGATGCCTACATGGATGACCTGTTCAAGGCTGTAGCACCTGGCAACCGGATGGTGGTGGGGATTGCCGACCAGGTACCCCCAAAGGTCGATTTCGACCGGCTGGTAAGAATCGGCGAACGCATCGCCGAGGAAGGGCGGCTGCCTCTGGAAGCCGGCGCCTTCCGGCCGGTAAGTGAAGAGGAGCTTGGTGCTTCCACCCAGGCATCACCCCGCACCATGGCCGATGCCCCCGCCTACAAGGCGGTGCAGAACGACGTGATCGACGGTGACGATGGCGCTATCATTGCCCATGTGCAGGAACTGCTGGACAAGGATTTTGCGGCCCAAGACATCCTTGACCACGGATTGGTGAAGGCGATGGGCGTGATCGGCGGCCGGTTTGCCTGCGGCGAGGTCTTCATCCCCGAAGTGCTCCTCTCCTCAAGGGCCATGAACGAGGCGGTTAACTTCCTCGGTCCCTACCTGGCCCAGGAGAACGACGGAGAGAAAGGCAGGGTCCTCATCGGTACCGTCAATGGAGATATGCACGACATCGGCAAGAACATGGTGGTCACCATGCTCAAGGGAGTTGGATTCGAGGTCTTTGATTTGGGTACCAACGTTTCAGAGGACGCCTTCATGGAGAAGATTGCCGAGTTTAATCCCGATATCCTAGGCCTCTCAGCTCTGCTTACCACCACGATGACCGAGATGGGCAACGTGATCCGTAAACTCAACGAGCGCAACCTGAGGGGGAAGGTCAAGGTGATGGTCGGTGGTGCACCAGTGAGCGAGCAGTTCGCCAACGAGATCGGGGCCGACGGGTTCGCCGCCGATGCCGCCACCGCGGTGGACGTGGCCAAGCGGTTGGTGGATGAGGCGTGATTCGCCGCCCTACAGCGGCTACCTCCTTTGCAATACTGGTGTGGAGTGTCTGACCGAAAGATTCTCCGCACACAGTGATCCGTTGGGCATGCCTGACGTTTCTCCTTTCCCTTGAAGAAAGAGGCATGACCATCATTCAAAACGTCGACTTTACCCTGACGCTGGACGAAGTATTGATCCACCAGGGGGGAGCAAGGGGGAGAAAGGTGAAGCCGGCGGTGGCCCGACTCATGGGTGAATGCTTGGAGTTCGTACATGAGCGGAAACTTTTCGAGCCGGCAGTGGTCTATGAACGCGTGCCCCTTGCGGAAATCGAAGGAGACCGCCTGTTGATGGAAGGGGGTGAGGTTCTCAAGGGGCGCATGCTGGCCATCCGCTTTGCTGGCGCATGCGAACTTGTGTTGGCTGCTTGTACCATTGGTCCCAAGCTTGACGCTGCGGTGCGTGAGTTACACAAGGCTGACGATGACGTGCGCGCGGTGATTATCGACAGCATCGGCGTCTCCGCCATGAACGTGTTGGGTCGTGAGACCTGTTCCATGGTGGGGGACGAGGTGGAGGCCGATGGCATACGCGTCAGTGGTGCCCTCAGCCCGGGGCTGCACGGTATACCCCTGGACAATCAGACCCCTCTCCACAAGCTATTGCAGAGCAATCGTATCGGGATGGCTCTTACCGACGGTTTGATGATGACGCCGACCAAATCTTCCTCCATGATCTTCGGTGTAGGCAGTGAGATGGTCCAATGGAGCAAGGAGCAGGTCTGCAAGTGGTGTAACTTGGGCCACACCTGTGCCTACCGCACCACGACATGAGGTCTCCTGGCAAACAAGCGGAAGGAAGAGGCTGATGCCCTATCACGTTGAATTCGAACCGGTGGGTCGCAGCGGAGAATGGTACGAGGGAGAAACCCTGCTTGATTGTGCCCGGCGGCTGGGGGTTCGCATCGCAACGGCTTGCGGAGGCCAGGCTCGCTGCCGCTCGTGCCGGGTTCGGGTGATGGAAGGCACTGTCGCCGGCACAGGCCCAGAGGACGAGCGTATTTTTACACCCGATGAATGGCGTGACGGGTGGCGCCGGGCGTGCCGAACGCATCCTACTAGCAATTGCCGGCTGGCCGTTCCGTCCAGGTCGCTGCTGGCCCGACAGCGCACCCAAGTGGAGGGGGAGGAGACCGCCGTCGCCCTTGAACCTGCGGTGAACGTATACACGTTAAAGCTCCCCAAACCAGAGATCGCGGACTTCCGCTCCGATACCAAACGTCTCGTCGAAACACTGGCTTCCGAGCACGGCGTCATTGTGAAGCTGGTGGACGGCCAGGTGCTGCACAAACTGCCCACCCAGCTCAGGAAAGCGGAATGGGAAGTGCAGGTGATCGTGCGAGACGGTGAACTGATCGCCGTAGGACCCGTAGGCCAACGCACCCTGGGCCTCGCTGTGGACGTGGGCACGACCAAACTTGCAGCCTATCTGGTAGATCTGACCAACGGCAACACCCTGGCCACCACGGGAGAGATGAATCCCCAGATAAGCTTCGGTGACGACGTGGTAAGCCGTGTAAGCCGCGCTGTCCAGTCCGAACATGAGCGCACCGAGTTGCAGAAAGTGATCGTTGACGCGCTGAACCGAATGGTACGCGTCCTGTGCCGCAAGGTGGACGCCACCACGGGGGAGATCTCTGATGTGGTGCTGGCGGGTAACACGGCCATGCACCACCTTCTTCTGGGGCTGCCGGTGCATCAGCTTGCGGTGGCGCCCTATGTGCCCGTGACTACCGAGCCGATGGACGTCAAATGCCGTGACATCGGCCTGAATGCAGCAACTGGAGCCTATGCCCACTTGCTGCCCAACATCGCCGGGTTCGTTGGCGGGGATCACACGGCGATGTTGCTCGCATCGGAGGCCTTGACGTGCCAAGGGACGCATCTCTTCGTGGACATCGGCACCAACACCGAGGTTTCCATCGTTGCCGACGGAACGCTTTACAGCGTCTCATGCGCTTCGGGACCAGCGTTTGAGGGAGGCCACATCAAAGATGGCATGCGCGCGGCCCCTGGGGCCATCGAGCGCCTGTGGCTCTTCAACGGAGAACCTCACTACGAGACCATCGAGGGCGAACCCCCTATCGGCATCTGCGGTTCGGGTATCCTGGATACCATCGCCGTACTATACAGGGCTGGTGTGATCAACCGCAGCGGGAGGATGGGCCGAGACCACCCCCGCGTGCGCAAATCGGGCTCCATGTTAGAGTTCATCATCGTATCTGAGGAGGAGAAGACTGAGCCGCCAGCCATCGTCATGTCCCAGAAGGACGTACGCGAGCTGCAACTGGCTAAGGCTGCCATTGGCGCAGGCATTGAAATCCTCCTCCGCTCTGCCGGTAGGCGGGTGGAGCAACTGGATCAGATTGTCGTGGCGGGGGCGTTTGGAACCTTTATCGACCTGGAGAGCGCGATCACCGTGGGGCTCATCCCCCCCCTGCCTGTGGAACGTTTCCGCCAGGTGGGAAACGCCGCTGGTATGGGGGCCAAGCAGGTTTTGCTCTCCCTCACCCGCCGGGCTCATGCGCAGGAGATCTCCGCCCGTGCCCGTTATGTGGAGTTGGCCGCTGAGCCAGATTTCACACAGGTCTTCACCAACCACATCCCTTTCTTTGAACAGGAGATTACACAATGATGGAAACACGCATTTCGAATGCTAATCAGGAAGTCATCATCGGCGGGGGCCGCCCCACCGTTCTTATCGGCGAACGTATCAACCCCACCGGGCGCAAGAAGCTCGCAGAGACTATGCGCAGCGGTGATTTGGACGCGGTGCGCCGTGACGCGGTGGCTCAGGTGAAAGCGGGCGCTGCCGTGATCGACGTCAACGCCGGAGTGCCCGGGGTTAACGAGGTGGAACTCTTCCCCAAGGTGGTGCAGGTGGTCATGGAAGCCGTGGACGTGCCCCTGAGTCTCGATTCCCCCAATCCCGAGGCCCTTACAGCCGCCTTGAAGGTCTACAAGGGCAAACCACTCATCAACTCGGTCACCGGTGAGGAAAGCTCCATGCAAACCGTGCTACCCCTGGCTAAGGAATATGGTGCTGCAGTGGTGGCCCTGTTGCAAGGTGACGGCGGCATTGCTCCCGACCCTGAAGGGCGTGTGGCTGTGGCCCGCAAGCTCATCGACCGGGCGGACTCCATTGGTATTCCCATCGAGGACCTGGTGTTTGACTGCATGGCGATGACTTTGGGTGCAGATCATAAGGCCGCGGCCGTCACCCTGGAGACCATGCGCCGCCTGCGCGACGAGTACGGAGTGAACCTGGTATTAGGGGCGAGCAATGTCAGCTTTGGCCTGCCTGACCGAGATACGATCAACAACATTTTCATTGCCCTGGCCATCGAAGCAGGAGCCACCTGCCTCATCACCAACGCCTCCCTCGTCCGGTCATCGGTGCTTGCCACCGACTTGGTGCTGGGCAGGGACGAGTACGCCGCACGTTACATTTCCGGTTACCGAAAACGCATCAAGGAGCATGAATCCAACCAGGTGGCGTGATAGCAAGCCAAGGATGAATCAAATGCCGTTGTCCCGGAAAGGAATGAAACCATGATGATGCTTCGGGAAAGGATACTGACTGGTTTTCAAATCAGGAATCCTGTGGGGCGTGTTCTTGGTTTGAATTGGAACCCAATCTTCAGACTGACATGAAACAACCGTGGACAAGTTTTTTGTAGAACGTTATCTTTTTCCCTTCATGGTTTCGCGCAGGGATCAAAATTCTTTGTAAGCCGGGACCAAAGATCGTAGGAAACATCAGAGGGTTGGGCTGGAAGATTGTCTCAACCTGATAAAGAGAACACTGGTGTTGAACCATGTTTCACAGGTATTTGATAATCGCGTTATCCTGGAAAAAGCATCCCTGGAAATGGAGACTCCGCAGGAAAACTGGCAATGATTTGCTCTCAAGGGCGGGGAGCAACTGATTCTCTGACATTGAAAAATATAACATAATATAATCAACTACATAGAAAGATAAAATCTTTTCACAGCGAACCCCTGCGACTATTTTGTCGCAATTGTTGTCGCAATTGTTGTCGCAATTTAAGGTTCGCCATGAAAGATTATCTCGTTTTCAGAACTATTAAGTCTGAAAAGTACCGTTTCTTCTCCTGTTGCATACCAAAAGACCTCCAAAGTCTCTTCAATAACAGAAGCAAATTTTATCTTTCAATCAATTCTGTTACCAATAGACAAGCAAGATTGCTGTGTCAAAGTCTTAACAGAATCACGAGTGAATTATTCGCAGAAATTCGGGCTGGTATGAAATCTCTGACTATTGAAGAAATTAAAAAAATTCTTCGAATTGAGATAAGAAAACAGGTTCTCTGGGCTCATCATGTGGATGAGGGCACTTCAGAACATGACTTACAGAAGAAAATGAAAGGGTTGTCTACTATGTCGGAGCAAGAGCAATCTCTTCTTAGAAAGATTGCTGAAGATGAAAAAAACTATGATAAACGGTTAGACGATAAAATCATTTCAATTCTTCAGAGTCTAGATATTGATTCAAGCACCAAGTCGGTAGAATACAAACAATTACGAAGACACTTTAAGAGTCTTTATCTTTTGAGATATGACTGGGCTGACCTGCCCCCTTAAAGTGGTCCAAGTTGAATGTTAGTTTATCATACTTATTTCATTGAATTGCAACAATGATTCAGGAGCAGGAGGATTCCAATTCA
>Ga0208278_1000836_pt1 | contig 15739 bp, 12 predicted proteins | sample ETN01SmetaG_FD_185794 | JGI IMG/M metagenome (GOLD analysis project Ga0208278, IMG submission 185794) | Marine microbial and viral communities from oxygen minimum zone, Eastern Pacific Ocean - ETNP2014F12-01SV259 (SPAdes) (version 2) | ecosystem: Environmental > Aquatic > Marine > Oceanic ...
CTATTTTGGCGAAGATGAAAAGTTGACAGGAGATTATTTTGACTACCCCAAACATTGATCAGGTAAACACCACTGCTGTCGAACGCATGATGTCGGCACGCCCGGTTCTGACCGGTGTCGCCACTGCTCGCGATGTGATCCCCGGCATGAAAGATAACCTGCTGTTGCACGCTGGCCCCCCGATTGAATGGGAGCAGATGTCGGGCCCGATGCGCGGCGCGGTAATCGGTGGGCTGATTTTTGAGGGGCTGGTAGAAGATGAAACTGCTGCTGTGGGCATGGTAAAAACCGGCGAAATCGAATTTTCACCCTGTCATGAGCACAGCAGCGTCGGCCCGATGGCCGGCGTGATTACGGCATCTATGAAAGTATATGAAGTGGAAAACGTCACGCACGGCAACAAGGCTTATTGCAACCTGAATGAAGGCTATGGAAAGGTGTTGCGCTACGGAGCTTATAGCGAGGAAGTTATCGCTAAGCTGCGCTGGATGGATGATGTGATGGGCCCGATGCTGGCACGGGCGCTGGCAGCCAGCGAAAAAGGTCTGGATATACGCGCACTGCTCGCCGAATCATTGCATATGGGAGACGAAGGTCACAATCGCAACAAAGCCGGCTCCATTCTCTTTACCGCAAAACTTGCGCCGCTAATCGCGCAGGTGGCGAACGATAAAACCGTCGCTTCTGAAGTGCTACAGTTTCTGGGCGATAACGCTCTCAGTGTACTCAACCCGGTAATGGCAGCCTGTAAAGCCATGGCCGATGCCGGGCACGGCGTGGAGGGCAGCACGGTGATGACGGTGATGGCACGCAATGGCACCGAACTGGGCATTCGTGTTAGCGGGCTGGGGGAACGCTGGTTCACCGGGCCGGTCGGGCAGCCGGATGGGTTGTACTTCCCCGGCTTTACCGCCGAGGATGCCAGCGGTGATATTGGCGATAGCACCATCACCGAGACAGCCGGCATCGGTGGATTTGCTATGGCTACTGCACCGGCAATCGTCACTTTTGTCAGCGGCACACCCCAGGATGCTATCAATGCCACCCTGGAAATGTATGAGATCACGGTTGCTGAACATGAGCACTTTACCATCCCTCCCCTCGATTTCCGCGGCACGCCGACTGGCGTGGACATTCGTAAAGTGGTGGAGCTGGGTATCACCCCGCGCATCAATACCGGTATCGCGCACAAAGATGCCGGGGTCGGGCAGGTCGGCGCCGGGCTGGTGCGTCCGCCGATGAACGTGTTTGAAGAAGCATTGATAGCATGTGCCGAACAATACGAGCTGGCGTAAAGAGAGTAGGGGCACGGCACGCCGCACTCGAAAAGGAAAGGAGAACACAATGCAAGGCGAAGAATTCATCAACTTGATGAGCAACGCAAAATGGTTCGACCTGACACAGGCAATGAGTATCTTCACGCCTCCCTGGCCCGGAGAGATGCCCTTGCAGGTGCAGTTTTTCAAACGGGTGACCGGCTCTTTTATCGGGGGACAGGGGGCTAATGGTCAATTAATCGAATGGAGCAACAATACCGGCACGCATCTGGTGGGGCAGCGCGCCTTTCATTCCGGCGAGCGCGCCATCGCTGATATTCCACTGGCTGACCTGTGTGGTGAAGGCGTGATTGTGGATATCTCGGATGCGGTTTCTGATTACAGTTTATACACTCCGGAAATGATCACTAGCCGAGCGGAGGTTAAAGCAGGCGATATTCTGATTATCAACACCGGCTACCATAAGTATGGCTGGGATCAGCCGGATGTATACAATGATGCCGCCCAAGGTGGCATTGAAAGCAAAGAATTTGGCTTCTATCTGCGGCATCCTGGCCCCGCGCCGGAATTCTTCCAGTGGGCGCTGGATATGAAGCTGAAGCTGATTGGCGTTGATTGCGGTTGTGCCGAGCATCCGATGAACACCAACCTGCGCTACATGCATGCGCGCGAATTTGAGAAAGCCGAAGCAAAGCTGCAGGCGACGCATGGAAAAACATGGGATGAACTCTTTCCGCAAGAGGAGTATTATGAACTGACCCATATCACCGTGCCCAAAGCCGGGCTGCTGCTGGCCGAGTCGCTGGGCGGGCAAATCAACGAACTCAGTAATCAACGCGCGTGGGTGATGATTCAACCTGTACCCTTTATGGAAGTTGAGTCAGCCTGGTCGCGGGCGGTGGCATTGCAGCCTCCCGCCAACTTGAGCGCAGATGAATTTTTCGCGATGATGCATTCGGCGGAAATGCTGGATATGACGCTGCCCTTCAGCGTGCAGACACCCCAATGGGCTAACTACATTCCATTGAGTATCAACTACACCAAACGTGTCGGTGGGCAATACTTTGGGCTGGGACGCAACAACGCCCACTGCCGCGCTAGCTTTCACCTTGCCACGCACATGGATGGCGAAAAGCATTTCCATGGAGGCGGCCGCACCATCGGGGAGACCCCGCTCGATTACTGGATCGGCCCCGGCGCCGTCGCCGATATTTCCGATGTAGTCAGCGATACCAGTGTGTACACACCCGAGATGATCGAAGCTGTGGTGGATGTGCAAGCGGGCGATATTCTGATCATCAAGACCGGCTACCACAAATATGGCTGGAACAGCCCGGATTCGAATGAGTTCCGCTATATGATCAGACACCCCGGCCCCTCGCCAGATTTTGCCGATTGGTGTCTCGAAAAGAAAATCAAATGGCTGGGCATAGATTGCGTGGCGATGGAACATCCAATGAACACAATCCAGCGCGTTTTCCACCCTAAAACATTTGAAGAAGCCAACCAGAAACTGATCGATAAATTTGGCAAAGACTGGGACGAGGTGTACCCACTGGACAAATACTATCAGGACATGCACCTGAATCTGTTCCCCAAAAGCGTTGTCCATGCGGAAAACTTGGGCAGCGCGCTGGCGCACATGCAAAGTGGGCGCTATTTCATCGGCTGCTTTGTGCAAAAAGGTATGGAACTGGCTTCCTGTTGGGGGCGGTTCGTGGCATTCAAAGAATAAGCAAAGGAAGGCAGCATGGCAGCAACACAATTTTTCGGACAACCCATCCGCCGCAATGAAGATCCCCGTCTACTCACTGGGCAAGCGCTATTTGTGGATGACGTGCAACTGCCGGAAATGGCACATGCTGCCTTCCTGCGTAGCCCGTACGCCCACGCGCGTATCTTGAGTATTGACGTTTCCAAAGCGCTGACGCGCGCGGGCGTGCTGGCAGCCTATACCGCTGCCGACCTGGGGGATTACTGGCAGCCCGGCCCTTTGCTGGTGCCGCCTCCACCTATCGAAGGGATGGAATTTAACCGGGCCACTCAGGTGCCGTTGGCAAAAGATAAAGTGCGTTTTGCGGGCGAGCCGATCGTGATGGTGGTGGCTGAAAACCGCTATATCGCAGAAGACGCACTGCAAGATATCGAGGTGGATTTTGATCCGCTGCCGGTCGTCTCCGATCTGGCAGCCGCGTTGGAGGCGGGCAGTCCGCTGGTACACGACGATCTTGGCTCAAACCTGTGCACCCATGTGGTGCAGACCAAAGGTGATTATACGGCTGCAAAAAAAGAAGCTGCCGCCGTCATCAAGCGTGAGTTTTTCTACGATCACGGCACGGCTGCGGCTATGGAAAATCGCGGAATTGTGGCGCAGTGGGACCACCGGGGGCAGCGCTTGACCATCTGGGATACCACGCAGGCGCCTATCCCGATTCGCAATGGTCTGGCAGCCATGCTGGGGCTTTCCGAGAATCAGGTGCGCGTGATCGCGCCGTTCATCGGCGGCGGCTTTGGCCCCAAGATTATGATGTTTTACCAGGAAGAAGTGCTAACGCCATGGGCAGCGATACAGCTGGATCGTCCGGTGAAATGGATCGAGGATCGCGCTGAGAATTTTGTCGCCACCACTCAGGAGCGCAACCAGAATCATGCAGCTGAAATTGCGGTTGATGCTGACGGACGTATCCTCGGCGTGTGGGATACTTTTCTGCACGATGCGGGCGCATATGCGCCATATGGGCTGACTGTGCCGATCAATAGCCAGTGCACGCTGTTGGGCCCATATCACGTCCCCAATTATTACAGCGAATTCAACGCGGTTTTCACCAATCGCCCGATTGTCACGCCCTATCGCGGGGCTGGGCGGCAGCACGGGGTCTTTGTGATGGAGCGCTTACTCGATCTGGCAGCCAGAGAGTTGGGGATCGATCGCGCTGAAATCCGCCACCGCAATTTTATTCCCCCTGATCAATTCCCCTATGATAACGAAATCATTTATCAGGATTTCGCTCCGCTGGTTTATGACAGCGGCAACTACGAACCAGCGCTGCAAAAGGCGCTCGACCTGATTGGCTATGCTGAATTTGCCAGCGACACTCAACCACGTTTGCGCGCCGAGGGGCGCTATGTGGGTTTAGGCATAGTCGCTTATGTGGAAGGTACCGGCATCGGGCCTTATGAAGGCGCGCGCGTGCAGGTGCAGGCCAGCGGCAAGGTGACAGCGGTGACTGGCGTGGGTACGCAGGGGCAGGGCCATTTCACCAGCTTTGCCCAGATTGTTGCCGACCAGTTGGGCGTGGATGTCGCCAATGTCGATATTGTCACCGGTGACACCGACCAGTTTCACTGGGGCGCGGGCACATTTGCCAGCCGTGGCGCAGTGGTGGCTGGCAATGCCTTCAACGAAGCTGCCCGCGATGTACGTGGGAAAGCGCTGAAACTGGCGACTGAAGTGCTGGATGCGGAGGAAGAAGCGGTCGAGCTGGTAGGGGGCACGGCGCGCGTGCAGGATGACCCCGAGCGCAGCGTATCGTTGGGAGAATTGGCGCAGGCGGCAAATCCACTGCGTGGCGCGGTGAATCCGGGCAGCGAGCCGGGATTGGAATCCACCAATTATTTCGGGCCGGAACGCGGCGCAACAGCCAATGGCATCCACGCTATGATCATAGAAATTGATCCTGAAACCATGCTGCTGGACATCCAAAAATATGTAGTGGTGCACGATTGCGGAGAAGTGATCAATCCGCTGATTCTGGCCGGGCAAATTCAAGGCGGCGTAGCACAGGGTATTGGCAATGCTTTCTACGAGAAATTGATGTATGATGAGAGCGGTCAATTGCTGAATGCTTCGTTGATGGATTATCTGCTGCCCACTGCGCTGGATGTGCCGCGCGTCGAAACCGATCATGTTGCCACCCCCTCGCCGCTCAACCCGCTGGGAACTAAGGGTGCGGGCGAAGCGGGCGCGATTCCGGTTGGGGCACTGTTCGCGCAGGCAATCGAAGATGCACTTTGGGATCGAGATTTTGAGATACTGGAGATTCCATTGAGTCCGGGGCGATTATGGGAGATTGTTGAGGCGGGGAAGTAGTTTGCGGTTGATTGCGGCGTCACAGGCACCAGCAGTGGGGGACTGGCTAGCGAGCACGAATCATGCCCGCGTTGATGGAAGTTTTGAGCGTGCCTTCAACCTAGTCAACATGCGGGGACAGTTCCTCTCAGTTGTTGCACCAGAAATCGGCGGCGGGCCCTTTGCGATGGTGCTTGCAGATGCTCCGAAAAGCTTTCAGCAGATTGTGGCCGCTGGCGCCACGGCGTCCGTTCTAGGTAAGAAACTGCGTGTCGACGCGCTGATGGTCGATTTCAGTAAAGCGGCTCTCTGGCAGCCGAGGCCAGCCTGGGAAAGGCTGGTGGCTGGCCCGAAAAGAATTGTGGCGGGTCTTCCAAGTGTGCGGACCCTCTTGCGGGTCGAAGCTCCGGATGGGAGTATGGCGACCCTCCTGAAGAATCCCTGGCAAGCCACTTTCCAAACTGCTGTCACCGCGGCCGACGCGATTATGCAGTTCTCCGGCGGACTGGCCGAGGGCAATCGTCGCCAGGTTGTTGCCGGCGCTCGTGCTCTGGCTGGGTTAGGAGGCGGGCTGACCCCGTCCGGGGATGATTTTCTGATCGGCGCGCTGCACGCATTGTGGGCCACCAATTGGCCTGAGAAAGCAGCAGAATTGTCCGAAATGATTGCGGGCGTGGCAGCGCCACGCACAACGCAACTGTCTGCAGCTTGGCTCTGGGCAGCAGCGCGAGGGGAAACTGGCCAACGCTGGCACGCGTTCGTAGACGAACTGTTTGTCGGAAAGGTCCCAGCCGTAGTGCGGGCAGCCCGCCGCATTATGGCAATTGGTCACACATCTGGGGCAGATGCCTTGGCGGGTTTCGTAACAACAATGCAACCGGATCATGTCTATAGCGTTGTTGCTGGGGTCGGACAACGACGCTATTTTGCTGTGCCACAGTCGCTCTTGGCGCCAACCTGATGAGTAACATGCTCCAATCGAACCAAAATGCTATGGCCTCTGGTCAGATGATTGTTCGGCGGCTGCGACCAGTGTTTGCGTTCTTGACTATCGTAATCGTGTTGATTGCTGTGTGGGAGGGCTACAAGGCGCTTGGTGCGGCGACCGGCAACAAAGTGCCGTTTACAGGTTTTGAATTGCCGATACGCTCTGATGACACCTCGATGCCCCATGTTTGGGACATCTTTCAGGCGCTCTTTCGGCCGGCGCGGCGCGGTGGAGAGGATGTCCTCCTGATAATCCTTACAAAGTCTGCTCTTTTTACCTGGCGCGAGGCGGCGCTAGGTTTTGTGGTCGGAAGTGTGATCGGCTTTGCATTGGGTGTGGCATTTGTTCACTCGACGCTGCTCGAGCAAGGCTTTATGCCATACGTCGTGGCCTCCCAGACAGTGCCGTTGCTAGCAATTGCTCCCATGATCGTCATCTGGGGCAGCCGCCTCAACTGGCCCACCTGGGGGTCTGTATCTATCATTTCAGCGTACCTGACTTTCTTTCCAGTCACGATCAATACGCTGCGTGGCCTGCGTTCTCCAGACCCGACAGCAGTTGAACTCATGCGCTCCTATGCGGCGACCAAATGGGAGGTATTGTGGAAACTGCGCGTGCCGGCTGCGCTGCCATATATTGTTACCGCGCTGAAAGTCTCGGCTACCGCCAGCGTTATAGGAGCTATTGTCGGCGAACTTCCCAGCGGGGTAGCAGAAGGCCTAGGGCGTGCGCTGCTCACTTTCATGTACTATTATGTCAGCGGCCCTGAAAAGCTATTTGCGTCGATTCTTTTTGCGGCGCTGCTCGGGATTCTTTTTGTTAGCCTGATTGTGCAGATTGAGCGCCGCGTGATTCCTGCAACGCGCCGGCTCGATGAATAATGCACGGGAGATGATCTCTTGAACGAAAATAATCCCGTCGTTTCAATTCAAGGTGCAACCAAAGTCTTTAACGAGGGTGGTACCGACCGCGTACAGGCTGTAAAGGATGTTGAGCTAGAAGTTTATCCCGGTGAGTTCGTCACTCTGATTGGCCCATCGGGTTGCGGCAAGAGCACCTTACTGCGGCTAATCGGGGATTTAATTACCCCCACTAGCGGCGGGGTGAAAGTAAACGGAAAGCACTCCAAACAGGCTCGGATTGATCGTGATTACGGAATGGTGTTTCAAGATGCGACTCTTTACGATTGGCGTACAGTCAACAAGAATGTGCAGCTTCCACTTGAGGTAATGGGCTATTCGCATGATGATCGTGAAAAACGTGCGGCCAAGATGCTGCGCTTAGTACAGCTCGAGGAGTTTGCCAACCATTATCCTTGGCAGCTTTCCGGCGGCATGCAGCAGCGCGTCGCGATTGCACGTGCCTTAGCCTTCGAGCCAGCCATCTTGCTAATGGACGAGCCATTTGGAGCTCTGGACGAGATGACGCGCGAACGTATGCAGCTGGAACTGCTGAATATCTGGGGCCAGACCTCGACAACAGTGATTTTTGTAACCCATAGCATCCCCGAAGCGGTATTTCTCTCTAGCCGAGTGGTGGTTATGTCCGCTAGGCCGGGACGGATCCATGCCATAATTGATATTGATCTGCCACGCCCCCGAGGATTTGAAACGCGCGAAGACCCACGTTTCTTTGAGAGACTCACGGAAGTACGCGAATGTTTGCGGGCTGGGGAAAGCGGAAAGTCTCATGTTGAAGGTTACAAGTAGAAACGGGACGATATGACAGCGACAGAGACAACATTCAACTTTCCACATTCAATTCTCAGCGCTCACCGCCAGCGTTTTCGTCGCCTATTGCCGGCTATCGGCTTGTTGTTGCTAGGCTTGCTAGCTTGGGAAGCGGTAGTTATCATCTTTCGTATCGAAGGCTTCTTGCTGCCGAAGCCCTCCGTGATTGGCGCGACGTTTCAAGATCAATTTCTTGTCGTCCTGCCCGCCGGCTTGTTCACAATGCGCGAAGCAGTGGGTGGTTTTGCAATCGGAAGCGTGTTGGGGATTGGCATCGCCTTGGCAACCGCGCGCTGGACTTTGATCAGTGAAGGGGTCATGCCGTTCGCGATTGCTGTCAATTCAACGCCAATCATCGCCCTAGCACCAATTATGAACAACTGGTTTGGCATAACAAACCCATTCTCGAAGATGAGCATCGTGGCCCTGATCGTGTTTTTCCCAATCATGATCAATACTGTACGTGGGCTACGGCAGGTAGACCCTGACGCCCTCGAGCTGCTGCGGTCCTATGCCACGAACGAACGGACTGTGCTCTTGAAGTTGCGCATCCCGAATGCATTGCCATATTTGTTCAGCGCACTTAAAATTGGGAGCACTTTGAGCGTGATCGGTGCCATCGTCAGCGAATACTTTGGAGGGACGCGGGAAGCACTGGGGGTGTACATCTCGCAGCAAGCAGCGCTGTTCCACTTCGCCGAGGCGTGGTCTGCAATTATGGTAGCGTGTTTCATGGGAATTACTTTTTACTTGTTGGTACTCATAGTAGAGCGCCTGGTGATGCCGTGGCATTTTGCCCTGCGTGCGGCGGAGGAATGAGTGCAGCCAGTGCGGCAGGATGACAGTCGTAACCCACGTCACGATGGGAGGTGATGCCGTATGTAGAATCAGAGGGGTGTGTTGGACTTGACCTGACGGGTCAACACCTGGTGGTCGCACCATACTCAAAGTCGGGAGAGACACTGAACGAGGGGGGCATAGTTATTACAAAGAGGATGAAAACATGAAACGCAAGAACCTGTTTTGGTATCAACTGTCTGTACTGTGTCTCACTAGTGCGTTACTTGTGACGGCATGCACCCCAGCACCTAAGGAACTAACCCCGATCGCGCTTCAATTGCAATGGGTAGTACAGTCTCAGTTTGCTGGCTACTTTGCGGCAGTGGACCAAGGTTTCTATAACGATGAAGGTCTGGAAGTAACTATCAAGGAAGGCGCTGTGGACATCGTGCCACAGCAAGTGCTTGCTTCCGGCCAGGCGGACTTCGCTGTCTCATGGGTCCCCAAGGCGCTGGTATCGCGCGAGGAAGGTGCCGCGATCGTGAACATTGCGCAGGTCTTCCAACGCAGTGGCACACTGGAGGTTTCTTGGAAGGATTCAAACATCACCAGGCCCGAAGACTGGAAAGGCAAGACGGTCGGTACCTGGGGTTGGGGGAACGAGTTCGAGCTTTTGGCTGCCATACGCAAGGCTGGCCTCGATCCTGATGCTGATCTCACCATCCTCCAGCAGCCGTTCGACATGTCGCTGCTGCTCAATCGTGAAGTGGACGCGGCGCAGGCTATGACCTACAATGAGTACGCTCAGGTGCTCGAAGCGGAGAATCCGGATACCGGCCAATTGTATCAACCGGAGGACCTGACGGTTATCAATTTTAACGATGTCGGCACTGCTATGTTGCAAGATGCAGTCTGGGCGCGTGAAGATTGGCTGGCCGACGAGGCGAATCAGGAAATCGCCGAGAGCTTTCTGCGGGCGACCTTCCGCGGGTGGGTGTTCTGTCGCGACAACTTTGAGGAGTGCGTTGACATCGTACTTAAGAACGGACCCACTCTGGGTAAGGGCCACATGACTTGGCAACTGAATGAGATCAACAAACTGATCTGGCCCTCGCCAGCCGGAATTGGTGTGATGGATACAGGGTCGTGGAATCAGACGATTGATGTTTCCACGTCGGAGAAGGTACTGAAAGCCGCGCCCGATGCTGGCGCCTACCGCACCGACCTGGCGGAGACTGCGCTTGATGGTCTCAAGAACGATGGCATCGACGTTACGGGTGCGAGTTATTCACCGCGCTCAGTGGAGATCACGCCCGGCGGAGAGTAACCCTCTGCCACTCAACAAGCGGGGCTGCCTGCTATGGGCGGCCCCGCCCATCCCCAATGACCCAGACGGGAGCGGCGATGTGCTACTGGAGGACATTACCCAACCGGGCGTTGCTGCCCCAGGGGTCATGACGAGAAAATGAGACACTGGTGATGGACGCCATCATTCAGCCTTCGTCTTGGTCATCAGGTCGAGCAGTGGACCAAGTGTTTTTACGGAGGATAAGCTTATGACGAGAACTGTCCGTGGTGCGTTGCTGCAATGCGCGTACGCCGGTGATAAGCAGACCACGATTGACAGACATATAGATTATGTCGAACAAGCCGCTAAACAAGGCGCACAGATTATGTGCTTACAGGAGCTTTTTTACGGCCCCTATTTTTGCCAAGTGCAAGACGTCAAACACTATTCGTGGGCGGAACGTGTGCCGGATGGGCCGACCACCAGTTTGATGCAGGAACTTGCGGAAAAGCACAACATGGTGCTGATCGCGCCGGTGTATGAAGAAGAACAGACCGGCGTACATTACAACACAGCAGTAGTTATTGATGCCGATGGTACCTTCCTGGGTAAGTATCGCAAAACGCACCTTCCTCAGGTAAAGGGATTCTGGGAGAAGTTCTATTTTCGCCCCGGAAACTTGGGATATCCAGTGTTTGACACCACAGTTGGAAAAGTCGGCGTCTATATTTGCTACGATCGTCATTTTCCGGAAGGTGCGCGCATGTTGGGCTTACATGGGGCAGAGATAGTCTTTATTCCCTCGGCGACCTCTCGGGGCCTCTCCCAGCATTTGTGGAAGATCGAGCAGACCTCACACGCCATCGCCAACGGCTACTTCGTGGGCACGATTAATCGTGTTGGCGTCGAGAAGGAGTTCGGTCCCAATGATTACTACGGTCAGTCCTATTTCTGTGACCCACGCGGCCAATTCGTGGGCGAGGTCGCCAGCGACCGTGACGAAGAGCTTATTGTCCGCGACTTAAACTTGGACATCATTCAGGAAGTGCGCAATACATGGCAATTCTACCGTGATCGACGACCGGACCTGTATGGTGACATCGGGGCTGCGTGAGAGGTAAAGAGAAGGTTTAGAAGGAGAAGCTGATTATGAAGACCCTTATCAAAGGAGGTACCATCATTACCGCCTCCGACACCTACGAAGCCGACCTGCTGATTGCAGATGACAGAATTGCTCTGATGGGCGCTGATTTGCCCGCTGAGGATGCTAAAGTTGTAGATGCAACTGGTAAGATGATTACCCCCGGTGGCATTGACGTACACACTCATCTTGAGCTGCCCTTCTTCGGCACTGTTTCTTCGGACGATTTTTACACCGGCCAGAAGGCCGCTGCCTTTGGTGGCACAACGACCCATATCGATTTCGTTATTCAGGCAAAAGGTGAGAGCCTACACCAGGCTATCGAAAACTGGCATAAAAAGGCCGGATCCAAATCGGCAGCGAATTATGGCTTCCACGTCGCCATTACTGACCTAACCGACGAGGTGATGGATGAAATTCCCTCTATTGCCGACGAGGGGGTGACCTCTCTCAAACTCTTCATGGCCTATAAGGGTGTCTTTCAGGTGGATGACACCACGTTGTTCAAAAGCCTGATGAAAGCTGCTGAGGCAGGAATGATTACCATGGTACACGCCGAAAACGGCGATGTGCTAGACGTGTTAATCAAGGAAAACGTCTCAACAGGCAACTTGGCAACAGCGTATCATGCCTACAGCCACCCAGCCTGGGCTGAGGCAGAGGCAACGATGCGCGCGGTGGCACTTGCGGGAATTGCTGGGGCACCGCTTTATGTGGTGCACATGACCTGTGAAGAATCCGTGGATCAATTGCGTTACGGGCGCGAGCGCGGATTGCCGGTGATGGGTGAGACATGTCCTCAATATCTGTTTTTCACGGTGGATAATCTGTGTCAGTCAGATGGCGCTAAGTATGTGTGCTCTCCACCGGTGCGAGTCGAGAAAGATAACGAGTACCTGTGGAATGCGCTTGCAGCCGGACATTTACAGGCCGTGTCAACCGACCATTGCCCCTTCATGTATGAAGGTACAAAACCCATTGAATACGAAGGCGAGCAATATCAGATGGCTGGCAAAGAACTGGGGCAGGGGGACTTCTCCAAAATCCCGAATGGGATGCACGGTATCGAAGACCGTATGCTCGTCCTGTGGACGTATGGAGTCGGCAAAGGACGAATTTCGCCCAACAAATTTGTGGAATTGACTGCTACTAATCCAGCCAAGATTTTCGGTATGTATCCAAGCAAAGGTGTCGTTGCCGTCGGCGCAGACGCCGACCTGGTGATTTGGGACACCGAAGCGACCAAGGTTATCAGTTGGAAGAACATGCATACCCGTACTGACCACAACGTGTACGAAGGTTGGGAATTAATCGGTCTGCCAGAGAGAGTTTATGTACGTGGCCAACTGCTGGTGCACGGCGAAACTTGGAACGGCGAGCCAGGAGGTGGAAGCTACGTGCGTCGCAGTACCCACGCACAGATTGTTTGATGTACAGTTGGAAAAACTGTAACTTATCCCGTTCTCCCTGATTAGGAATACACGTGAATAAAAACGAAATAATCGCAAAACAAAGAGAATACCTCTGGCCGAGCCACCTGCTTTACTACACTGATCCGATCCCTCTGGATCACGGAGAGGGGATTCATGTATGGGATGTAGATGGCAACAAGTATCTGGACTTTTTCGGCGGCATTCTGACAACTAGTGTCGGTCACAACAATCCCAAAGTGGTTGAACGCATTCGGAAGCAGGTCGGCAAACTAATCCACTCTTCTACGTTGTACCCAAATGAGAATCACGTCAACCTTGCTGAGAAGCTTGCTGCCATCACTCCCGGCGCCTTGCAGACTTCTTTCTTCACCACGTCTGGTACCGAAGCGAACGAAACTGCGGTCATGCTAGCCAAGGCTTATACCGGTGAGCACGAAATCATCGCTCTACGTCATGGTTACAGTGGGCGCTCAGCGTTGGCAATGGGGCTGATGGGGCAAGCGCCGTGGCGCATCGGCCCGACCCAGATACCTGGCATAAAACACGCTATGAATCCGTATTGCTACCGCTGTCCCCTTCGCATGACATATCCTGAGTGTGACGTGGCTTGTGCCCAAGACATCGAAGAAGTAATACGTACCACGACCTCCGGTCGCATTGCAGCTTTTTTGGCCGAGCCAATTCAAGGCGTGGGCGGGTTTATTACCCCGCCAACAGAGTACTTCGAAATCGCAGTGGCCATCATTCATCGCTATGGCGGTGTGTTTATTTGCGATGAGGTGCAGACCGGCTTTGGACGAACCGGTCAGCATTGGTTTGGTATACAGCACTGGAACGTGGAGCCAGACATCATGACGATGGCAAAAGGCATCGCGAACGGCTTGCCGTTGGGCAATACGATTACGACCCCTGAAATTGCGGATCGACTTGTAGACAAAGGGATGACGATAAGCACTTTTGGAGGCAATCCGGTTTCATGCGCCGCATCATTGGTCACCATAGAAGCATTAGGAGAGGAAGCCGACCCTCAACATGTTGCGGGCGTTGGGGGACGGCTGCGAGCTGGCTTGGAGCAACTGTGGAACAAATATCCATTAATAGGAGATGTGCGTGGAAAGGGGTTGATGCAGGGAGTGGAGTTGGTCTCAGACCGTGACACAAAGGAGCCAGCTGTAGATGCAGTGGTACAAATCTTTGAGCAAACGCGCGCGCGCGGCCTGCTGATCGGTAAAGGCGGCCTTTACAACAACGTTTTGCGTATTGCTCCGCCCCTTACAGCCACCGATGAGCACGTGGATGAGGCGTTGGGAATCTTGGATTACGCGTTTGCACATGTGCAAGAGAGTTTCTAGTCAAATATGATTCTCGTTACCGGGGCAGCTGGGAAAACCGGGAGGGTCGTCATCCGGGCTCTGGCGGGCAAGAAGCAAAGCGTGCGCGCGCTGGTGCGGCGAAAGCAGCAGGTCGAAGAGGTGCAGGCAATCGGGGCTACTGAGGCTGTTGTCGGCGATTTGCTGGATGAATCGTTACTCCAGCAGGCCGCCCGAGGTGTGCACGCGGTCTACCACATTTGTCCCAACGTCCACCCGGATGAGATTGCAATGGGCAAGGTTAGCATCGCTGCCGCCGTTAGTGCCGGTGTAAAGCATTTCGTTTTCCATTCGGTGTTGCGTCCGCAAATTGAGGCCATGCCGCACCACTGGCGCAAGATGCGCGTGGAAGAAGCGTTGTTTGCATCGGGGTTGCCGTTCACGGTATTGCAGCCGGCAAGCTACATGCAGAACATACTCGCCGAATGGGATGGCGTTGTCGAGCGCGGCGTGCTGGCTGCGCCTTACTCAGTGCAGTCGCAGAGTAGTCCAGTTGACCTGCAGGATGTGGCTGCCACTGCTGTAATTGTGTTATGCGAGCCAGGGCACCATGGCGCGATTTACGAACTGTGCGGTCCGGAGGTGCTCAACCAGAGCGAACTGGCCACAATAATCAGTGCCCATGTGGGGCATGCAGTGCGTGCAGAGCAGACCGGGCTGGGCGAATGGGTGCGGCGGGCGCGTGCCGATGGCTTGGGCGAGTACGCGCTTGAGACCCTACGCAAGATGTTCTGTTACTATGACCAATATGGATTCTGGGGCAACTCACACACGCTTCACGCTTTACTTGGGCGGCGCCCGACCTCATATGATGCTTTCGTGAAACGCGTGCTACGCGAAAAGCGGCTGACCCGGGCGCATTGAGGCATGGTCGCCGGCAAGGGCCGGCTTGCCTCCCGCCCTGAAAATCATAAGTTGCAATAAAATAGAAGATCCATGTACACCGCTCACGCTGTTTCTAGGCTTCGGGACGAACGCGCGGAGACACGATGACAGTTGAAGTAGTCCTGGTGCTGCTGGTTACCTTTATGGCCGGGTTGCTGCCGGGGTGCGTTCCGCTATGGGTTGGTCGAGCGTACGGAGAAACGCCGATGCGCTGGATGACCGGGCTGGCTGCTGGGTTCCTGTTGACGGCTGCCTTCCTTACCACTGTACCTGAGGGTTTTGAAATGGTGTTTCATGAATTGGAATTGGCTTCCGAGGTCGAGATGTCAGCGTGGTCTATGCGCGCGCTGAAATTGGCCGGCCCCGGGGTAATCGTACTTGCGGGGTTTCTGCTCATGATGGCGATTGAATCGCTGGGAATCGGGCACGCCATTCATGAGGAATATCACCACCACGAGCGCGACCATGGACATGCACATGTGCACCATCCGCGCGGGCTCACTCTCAGCGTGGCCATTGGCCTGACGGTGCACGCGCTCACCGATGGAGTGGCCATTGGCGCATCGCAGGCGACCGGTGCGGCCGATGTCGCGCTGCCGCTGCTTGTCGGCGTCATCACCCACAAAATGCCGGCTGCGTTCAGTCTGGCGGCCTTCGGGATGCATGAGTTGAGACGCCGCCGAAGCGTGTTGGGTTACCTCATAATCTTTGCGCTGGCCACCCCGGCGGCGATGTACGCGAGTTGGTACGGGCTGGGGAGCGTGAGTGAGCTGTGGAT
>Ga0208278_1000841_pt1 | contig 15664 bp, 12 predicted proteins | sample ETN01SmetaG_FD_185794 | JGI IMG/M metagenome (GOLD analysis project Ga0208278, IMG submission 185794) | Marine microbial and viral communities from oxygen minimum zone, Eastern Pacific Ocean - ETNP2014F12-01SV259 (SPAdes) (version 2) | ecosystem: Environmental > Aquatic > Marine > Oceanic ...
CATCTTTTAAATACCGGCGGTGCGGATATTCATAGCCCAATGGTTAGCGTTGTGGGTGACTCCTATGTCACTGTAAATGAATCATCTTTTACCAATGCCTATGTTTGGGATAATGGTGATGAAATAGATAATGAAGAAGTCCTTACTCTATCTGTTTCTGTAAGTCCTTCAACGCCAATTGGACATATTGCTGAATTTACAGTTACAGTTAACTCTAATCAACCCCCCACAACGGATTATGAAGAAAATGTTACTTTTACAATTCCTGTGGGACAGGTTATTGCCAACTTTGAATCAGGCCTAGGATCATTAAACTGGGATCTTTCATGCAGTGGGATTGGCTGCGCAAACTGGGATGTTGATAATACAGAAGCAAACTCCGGATCTTCCAGCGCACAGTCAGGTGCTATTGGTAACAGTCAATCTTCCAGCATCTCTGTAACCCTGGATGTTACAGCCGATGGTGAAATTGATTTCTATTATAAGGTGTCAGCTGAATACTCATCATCCGGAAATTATTTTTATGATGGTTTGGAGTTCTATATTGACAACACTCTTAAAGGTCAATATCAAACTACCACATCTGGAACTTCACCCTGGACCAACGTAAGCTATGATGTTGCGGCTGGTGAGCATACCTTTAAATGGACCTATGTGAAAGATGGTGGAGGCGGCAGTACAGACTGTGATAATACAGACTGTGCAGATGCGGCCTGGATTGATGATATTATCTTTCCACCAGCTTATATGGAGTCTGATGGAGTTACAGGTGATCTGAATGGAGATAGTTTGGTTAATATTTTGGATGTTATAATTATGGTTAACATGATACTCGGAATAGAGCCTGAAACCTCCCTAGCAGATTTGAATGGAGATGGTGTGTTAAATATTCTGGATGTTGTGCAGGAAATTAATCTTATTCTGGGCCCTCGTGTGGATAATGCCAGCAGGGCACAGCTATTTGATACAGGTTCAGCTATAAAAGTCCAATCAGATGGGTATATAGCAGCTTTGAAAATGACTCTTATACATGAAGGCTTGTTCAGTTTAGAATTGACAGATGATGCGTACCTTGCAAGTTATAATACTGAGAGGAATACTACTACTATAATTGTGGTGGCACCAGAGACAGATCATCTCTTCAGCTATGAAGGCACATTCAGTATTATAGATGTAGAGGCTGCAAGTTCAGACGATTATATACAGGTTATGTTGCCATCCAGAACATCTTTGAGTGCAGCCTATCCTAATCCATTTAATCCTTCCACAACTATCAGCTATACACTTGCAAATACAGCTAATATTAATCTGAGTGTTTATAATGTTTCGGGACAGCTCATTGAGAAGCTGAAAAATGGTTATCAAGATGCTGGAAACTATGAAATAGTATGGGATGCATCTCAACAGCCTAGTGGGATATATTTATTGAGATTGCAGTCAGAACATGAATCATTTAATCAGAAATTGATGCTAATGAAGTAACCTTGAGCATTTACCATTAGGGAAAAAGGGCTCGGTTTTCCGGGCTTTTTTTTGTAGCTAGATATTAATAGTTATCTTTTCACAAATAATATTAAGTTTGTAAATGATTTTTAGAGTACAGATATATAATTTTCTTGAAACAATTAGGCTTGCATTCCAAAAACGATTAATGGGCGAAAAGGCAATTGCCAAACTGGAAGATAGATATAATCGACGTGACATCTGTTTCTCCTGTGAATTTAAAAAAGGATATTTTAAAAAATATTACCGTTGTACATCTTGTGAATGTTTAATTATTACAAAACTAATATTCACCACATCTGAATGTCCTGAAGGTAAATGGGGGACATTAGATTATTAAATTTGGATAAATTAACCTTCCATACAAATATTTAACCTGTTTAACTTCACCATAATATTTTTTAACAAACTGACATAATTAATATAAATGAAATTATTTTCTCGCAGTAAAGAAAGCTCAGATCCAGCAGATATAATACATAATAGTTTTATTGCCGTATCTGATAAAATTTATGCTGCCCTCGAAGAAGAAGGCTATCATTGGAGAAAGCCATGGGGGGTTAAGCGTTTTGAAAGTTTAGTATTAACTAAATTTATGATGGACTATTCTTTTAATAAGCTTGCCGAGGATAAATTAAAAGATGATGAAAAAATTGCTTTTACTAATTTTTGTTCGAAGGAATTTTCTCAATTGTTTAACGATGAATTTTCTCAAATCGGTTTAAATTTCGATGATATGCAGGATGAACTGCAGCAAAAAATAGAGGCTTATTTTGATGCGCGGCGGGAAAGTAAACCTCCTTATTGTTGGCATAAAATATACCAATTGATTACTCGAAGTAAGTCTAAAGAAGAATTAGAAGATGATGTAGTGAAAAAATCTGCAGGATTAGAGCTTATAAAGGGGAATGAAAATTTTTCAGGGATGGTGCCTCAGTATGAATCTCAAATTCGTATTCTTAAAGATAAAGTCAATGCTTTTGAATCTGCGGAAATGATGTTGCCTCATATGGTTCGATTTACTAGGGATAAATTGCGGGCAATAAATTTAAAAAAAATTAAAGCATTAAGTAAAAAATTAGCAAAAAAGGATAAGGGTAAGAAAAAATAGTTCCAATCTTAATTGGAATATTATTCAAAGCAAGTTGCCCAATTACTTCCTGATGTGAATTGCTCTATTTTCAAAAAGGTAATTCTACATTTAGTTGACAAATATTATTCTCTTCGGAAGTCCATTGTATTCATATCTCAAAATGTTCTAAATTTCTTGTCATTAAACTATTAGATTTATGGCTGATTCGAAAATATTTAATCCAGTAGATAATAAAGTTGATTTTATCCAAATTGAGCATGATATGCTTGAGAAATGGAATAAAGACGATACTTTTAATCAATTGAGAACAAAGAACGCTGAGGGTAAGCCCTGGTCGTTTCTCGATGGACCTATTACAGCAAATAATCCTATGGGTGTTCATCATGCATGGGGTCGTACTTTGAAAGATATTTTCCAACGCTTTCATGCAATGAAAGGTAGAGATCTAAGATATCAAAATGGGTTTGATTGTCAAGGATTATGGGTTGAAATTGAAGTGGAAAAAGAATTGGGTTTTAAATCAAAGAGAGACGTAGAAAAATATGGTTTAGAAAATTTTGTAAATAAATGCAAAGAAAGAGTGCTGAAGTATTCTGCAATTCAATCTGAACAGTCAAAGCGATTGGGGTATTGGATGGATTGGGATAATTCCTACTTTACCATGTCTGATGAAAATAATTATACTATTTGGGCATTCCTCAAAAAGTTATATGAAGATGGGAAAATTTATAAAGGTACAGATGTTGTTCCCTGGTCTGGTCGTTCGGGAACCTCATATTCCCAAATGGAAATTATTGAAGGTAGAAAACTTGTAGCACACACGTCTGTATTTGTGCGATTCCCTATAAAAAATAAGCATAATGAATATATATTGGTATGGACAACAACTCCCTGGACCCTCACTTCAAATGTGGCTGCTGCCGTTAATGTAGACTTAGATTATATAAAAATAAAAGCTACCGACGGCGCATTCTATTATTTTGCAAAAGAGAATCTTGAATTTCAACGCCTTGATAAACAATTTAAAGAGAAAAAACAATGGATTGATGGTGTACCGAAATTGAAAACAATTGCTCAAATATTTAAAGAGCGAGGTGGATATGAAGTAATGGGCACAATTAAGGGTGTTGATATGCTGGGATGGGAGTATGAAGGGCCTTTTGATGAACTTGAAGCCCAGAGTAAAGTTGGTGGCTATCCATTTGTGGATAAAGCATTAAAAGTTGATGGAAAAACTGGTATTTCCTGTCATCGCATTATTGATGGTGGAAAAGATAGTATAGGCAGTGATGTGGTAGTGGCTGGTGAAGGTACGGGAATTGTACATACGGCGCCAGGATGTGGTGCAATTGATAAGAAAATTGCTCAAAAAGCTGAACTTATTTCAATTGCACCTTTAAATGAAGAATCATGTTATATAGATGGCTTTGGAAAATATAGCGGAAAATGTGCAACACATATTGAAACAACCCAGGAAATCATTGCTGATTTAAAGGATAAAGGGTTACTTCTTTATCAGGAGCAGTATCCTCATGTTTATCCTCATTGTTGGCGTTCAGGAGATGAATTGGTTTTTCGAATCGTTGATGAATGGTATATCAATATGGATTGGCGAGATAAAATTAAAAATCTTGTAAAAGATATTCAATGGATTCCTGAGTGGGGCCATGATAGAGAAATGGAATGGCTTGAAAATATGGGAGATTGGATGATTTCCAAAAAAAGATTTTGGGGTTTGGCTCTTCCAATTTGGAAATTCGAAGATGATTCATTTTATGTTGTTGGTTCTAAAGAAGAACTTAAAAAATTAGCTGTTGAGGGATGGGATGAGTTTGAAGGTAAGAGCCCTCATCGCCCATGGATTGATAAGGTGAAAATAAAGCATCCTGAAACAGGACTTATTGGTACTCGTATTCCTGATGTGGGGAACCCATGGCTTGATGCAGGTATTGTACCCTATTCTACCTTTCATTATAATTCTGATAGAAATTATTGGGAAAAGTGGTTTCCGGCTGATTTTGTAGTTGAGTGTTTGCCAGGACAATTCCGTAATTGGTTCTACTCATTATTGGCTCTTTCTACGGTAATGGAGGAAAAAGCCCCCTTTAAAACTTTATTAGGGCATGCGTTGGTGAAAGATGAAACAGGCCGTGATATGCATAAATCATGGGGTAATGCAATTTGGTTTGATGATGCTGCAGAAAAGATGGGGGTTGATGTTATGCGTTGGATGTATGCCAGTCAAAACCCTGAACATAATTTATTATTTGGATATGGTATTGCAGATGAGGTGAGAAAACAATTAATTACATTATGGAATACGTATTCATTTTTCGTAACCTACGCAAATTTGGATGGATTTGATCCTTCAACGAAAATAAAAAAAGAGACTCTTACAAAGTCAGATCTATGGATCCTTTCAAAAACCAGTAAATTTATTAAAACGGCTGAGAAACATTATAATTCTTTTCAAGTATTTCAGCTTATGGCAGAGGCGACCCGATTATTGGATGATTTATCTAACTGGTATATAAGGAGAAATCGTCGACGATTTTGGAAGTCGGAAAATGACTCTGATAAAACGGCTGCATATTCAACACTTTATCATGTTTTAATTAACTTTGTAAAAGTTATTGCGCCAATTGTTCCTTTTGTTAGCGACAAAATTTATGGTAATTTAGTATCAGGGAACAATGAGACTAATTTTGATAGTGTGCATCTCTGTGACTTTCCAGCCGTTGATCCGAGTGATATTGACGAGAATGTATTGAATGAGATTGATGTGGTGATTCAAATTGTCAGTTTAAGTAGATCTGCTAGAAATAAAGCAAATATTAAAATTAGGCAGCCATTGTCTGAACTTGCTCTTTTTGCAATTGATGATATCCAAAAAATTGCAGAAAATAATAAGGCTGAAATTTTAGAAGAATTGAATATTAAGGAGTTAAATTTTGTAGAAAAAGAATCTGATTTGGTACAATATAATGTAAAGCCTGATTTTCCAACGCTTGGGCAAAAATATGGAAAAGATATTGGACGAATCACTGCTTATTTAAAAAGTGTTGATTCTCAAGAACTTGTACAAAAAGTTAAAAAAATGAATTCAGTTATTATTGCAGGTAAAGATGGGGATTTAGAAATATTACCTGAAGAACTTATTTTGGAAGAAGTGTCAGTAAATAATTATGCTGTTTCATCTGGAAAAAATTTCATTGTAGGAATAAGTACAGAAATTTCAGAATCTTTGAAACAAGAGGGGTTAGTAAGGGATTTAATAAGACAAGTACAAAATTTACGAAAAGATTCAGGTTTAAAAGTTGAAGACCGGATTAAAATTGAAATAAATGGATCAAAAGAGTTAAATAATGCTGTAGTATCTTATGAATCTTATTTCATGAATGAAGTATTAGGAGTAAAATTGGACATGGGGGATTGCATAACGTTTAAATATAATGATTCAGTAAAAATAGCTGGTGAAAAGACAATTATTGGAATTTCACCTTTAATATAAAAAGGTAATAATATGGCAGAAAGTGAAAAAAAGAAATGGACAAAAAAAGAATTGGAGCAGTTTGAAACTCTGATATTAGAAAAGAGAAATGAAGTAACCCTTGAGCTAAAAGAAGCTAAGCAGAAAGCTGACGAAGTTTTAAAGAATAATTCTAATAATGCGATTTACTCATCTCACATGGCAGATGCTGTGTCGGATCAGCAAGAAATGGAAAAAAACTATTATATGATGGACCGGGAAAATAGTTATTTAAAATATCTTAATAGAGCGTTAGAAATGATTAAAGATGGATCTTTTGGAATTTGTTCATCCTGTGGTGTGCTTATTAATAAGGAAAGGTTAATTGAGGTACCGCATACTACCAGCTGCTTCGATTGCAAATCACAAACGGCTTAATTTATTGAAGGTATATCTCCCAACCATATTGGTAGTATTTATAGATCAATTTTCAAAATTGTGGATAAAAAATAATTTACCACATTGGGAAACATGGAATATCCTCGGTTCATTTTTGCGTTTTACCCATGTGAAAAACCCTGGTATTGCATTTGGCATTTCAGTTGGACAGTTCAGTATAATAGTAGTGTTTTTATCAATAATTGCTACCTTATTTATTGCTTATTTGCATTGGCAAGAACGTAATAATCACCCGCTTATTTCAATTGGATTGGGACTTATTTTAGGTGGCGCAATTGGCAATCTTATTGATAGAAGTTCAATATTCTTTGTTCAAAATTACGAAGGGGTTATTGATTTCATTGATATTGGTTCTTCAAGTTTCCGCTGGTACACATTTAATATTGCTGATTCGGCAGTTACTATTGGGATTATTTTTTATTTAATGCATTCTTTTTTTACAACTAAGCCAGAGTTATTAGAAAGAAATGATTGAAAATCATTCATTTACTGTAGAAGAATCTCGTTTACGGATAGATCAGTATCTTGCGAATAAACTTCCTGATATTTCTCGATCTAAAATTCAAAATTTAATTAAACTGGGACAAGTTACAATTAATGGTGAACCAGTGAAGTCATCATTAATACTGCAAGGCAACGAAGCTATTGAGTGCAAATTTCAAGCACAAATAAAAGACGAGAGTATAGCCGGTGAAGTAATGGACTTAAATATCATATTTGAAGATGACTACTTAGCCGTAATAAACAAACCAACAGGATTAGTTGTACATCCTGGAAGTGGTAATTGGTCAGGGACGCTACTGAATGGACTTGTCCATCATTTTAATAATCTATCTCGCCAAGATTCAATGAGGCCTGGAATTGTTCATCGTTTAGATAAAGACACCTCTGGAGTTATTATAATTGCAAAAAATGATAAGTCTCATGATAATCTGAGTGCACAGTTTAGTGAAAGAAAAGTAAAAAAGGAATATCTGGCATTGGCTTGGGGTAAATTAAATGATCAGGGTACAATAGAGGGTGAAATGGGACGGCATACTCGAGATAGAAAATTATTTACCATGGTTGAAAGTGGCGGAAGAAATTCTTTGACCGAATTTGAATTGAATGAGTACTTCCCTCCACTTTCATGGCTCAGACTCTATCCTGAAACTGGAAGAACTCATCAATTAAGAGTTCATTTAAAATCTATTGGTCATCCGATATTCTGTGATGATGCCTATGGTGGTGGTGCAAAATATGCAAGATCCTTCCATGTGAAGTATACTCAATTATTAAATCGATTATTAAAAAATGTAAATAGGGTGGCATTGCATGCACATAAACTGGAAATATCCCATCCTGAAACAAATGAAACCATGTTATTTCAAGCGCCTATTCCTGAAGATTTAAAACGAGCATTAGAGATTTTAAAAAATGAAAAGTAATAACCACTCTTTCATCACTAGTTTTTTAAATTATATTAAAAATGTAAGACAATATTCATCTCACACTATTCGCTCGTATTCTCATGATTTAGATGATTATTATTCATACTGCATCAATAATTATGGTGAAAAAGAATTTGTCAATCTAGATCATACGGCTATCCAATCTTATTTGCAGTATTTATCAAAAAGAGGATTAAGTGCAAAAACTTTAGCTAGAAGGCTGGCTTCTATTAAGTCTTTATATAAATATATGCTTATTAATAATATGATACGAACCAATATTGCTAAATTTGTGAAAACCCCAAAAACAAATAGAGAACTACCACATTATTTATCTTTAAAAGAAGCAAAGGATATACTGAGTCTTCCTATAGGTAATGATAAAGAAATATTAAGAGATCGATTAATTCTGGAGCTTTTTTATGCAACTGGTGTTAGGATTTCTGAATTAATAAAAATTCATTTAAAAGATATTCGCCTGGAAGAAAATCTGATACATATTTTGGGAAAGGGAAATAGAGAACGCATTGTTATTATTGGTAGTGAAGCAAAGACTGCTTTACTTAACTATTTAGAGATATTAAATGAAAATAACGCTAATGATCAGGGCTTCTTATTCCCTCCAATTCGGAAAAACAAAAATAATACTATTTCACCTAAAACGGTTTTTAATATTGTAAAGAAATATTTAAAAATTGTATCAGATGATGAAAAACTCAGTCCACATTCACTTCGGCACACTTTTGCTACCCATATGCTAAATAACGGTGCAGATTTAATGGCTATAAAGGATATGCTCGGTCATAGTAGTTTATCTTCAACCCAGATCTATACACACCTTCAGCCTGAGAAATTGAAAAAAGTCTATCAACAAGCACACCCGCATGCCAAATAAGGAAATAATATGACTAATAATGATCTTGATCTAAAAAAAATTGGAATTACACAGTCAACAAGAATTAAACGAAATCTGCCAGTAGAAGGTCTTATAGAGGATATTGTACTTAATAAAGAAGGGAAGATTGGCTTGAATGGTGCTGTAATGGTAGATACTGGTCAGTTTACAGGAAGATCTCCATTAGATAAATATATTGTTGATGAAGCATCCAGTAACCAGAATATATGGTGGGGTGATGTTAACAGAAAAATAAGTAATGAAATATTTGATGAACTCTATGAGAAAGTCATCAATTATTATAATCAAGGTAAAGAATCGGACACCTATATTTTTGATGGTTTTGGCGGTGCGGCAGTTGATCATCGATTAAATGTACGGATTATCGCAAAGAAAGCATGGCAGGCTCATTTTTGTCATAACATGTTTATTCGGCCAACCCTGGATGAATTAGCAGATTTCTGTCCGGATTTTACAATTATCAATGCCAGTGAAGTATATAATGATCAATTTGAACAACATGGTTTACATTCTGAGACTTTTATCATATTTAATCTTGAAAAGAATGTTGCAATAATTGGTGGAACTGAATACGGCGGAGAAATGAAAAAAGGTATTTTCTCTGTGCTGAATTATTTGCTTCCTTTAAAAGGCATATTGTCAATGCATTGTTCTGCTAATGTGGATACTAATGGCTGTAATACCGCTCTCTTTTTTGGATTAAGTGGAACAGGAAAAACGACCCTTTCTACAGATCCAAACAGGCCATTAATCGGTGATGATGAACATGGCTGGTCGGATGATGGTATTTTTAATTTTGAAGGGGGATGTTATGCGAAGGTTATCAGGTTAGATAAAGAGGCCGAACCGGATATTTTTAATGCCATTAAGCATGGTGCATTATTAGAAAATGTATGTTTTGATGAACAGACTCGTATCATTGATTTTACAAATGCCTCTAAGACTGAAAATACACGTGTTTCCTATCCTATTGATCATATTGAAAATTCTGTTTTTGCTTCTGGCAAGCCCAGCATTGGCCCACATCCTGAAATTATAGTTTTCCTTACTTGCGATGCTTATGGTGTATTGCCTCCAGTTTCAAAGCTTACAGCTGATCAGGCAATGTACCATTTTATTAGTGGATATACTGCAAAGGTTGCTGGTACTGAAAGGGGTATAACTGAACCGGTTGCAACATTTTCACCCTGCTTTGGGGGACCATTTCTAACTTTACATCCGTTGAAATATGCTGAATTGTTAAAGACAAAAATTGAAACCCATCAATCAATGGTATATCTTGTGAATACAGGGTGGATAGGAGGCTCTGCAGATTCTGGTGCAAAAAGAATAAGTATTAAAAATACAAGAGCAATGATTACCTCAATTCTAGAGCGATCAATTGAAGAATCTGAATTTAAAACGGAACCTGTTTTTGGCCTAAGTTGTCCTCAAAGTTTGCCTGGAGTAAATTCTGAGGTTTTAAATCCGCGCACATCTTGGGAGAATCCTGAAAATTACGATATTCAGGCAGCAAAATTGGTAGAATTATTTACAAATAACTTTAAAACATACGGAAATGCAGTATCATACTTAGAAGATGCAGGACCTGTTAAGAATCAAAAAGAAATAGTCATTTAATAAGGGAAGATTTTCAATGAATATTGAAATTACAGCTAGACATTTTACAGCTTCAGATAAACTTAAGGAGCTGATAAATGAAAAAATAATGAAAATTGAAAAATTTAATAGTGGTATAATGAATTGCCATGTCATCCTAACTAAAGAAAATAGCGGTGAAAATGTTGAAATAAATGCCCACATAAAAGGACATAATTTTTCAGCTCATGAAAGTGGTGATGTATTTGAAAAGTCTCTTAGAAATGCTGTTGAAAAAATTTCAATTCAAATAAAAAAACAGCATGAAAGAGCCAAAGCCCATTAATATTGTAAAGCTAATAATCTGTCTCAATTTGTATACTCATATTTAAATAACATATGATAAATCATTTAACGCTACTGGTAATGGCCGCTGGAATGGGTTCAAGGTATGGAGGCTTAAAGCAACTTGATAAAGTGGGGCCCAATGGTGAAACCATAATAGATTATTCACTACATGATGCTATTAAAGCTGGATTTACTAAAGTGATTTTTATCATTCGAAGAGATTTTGAAGATCAATTTAAATTGCAAATAACAAATAAATATTTAGGAAAGTTTGCAGTAGAATTTGCTTTTCAGGATATTGATGATCTTCCGAATGGATTCAGCTGTCCCAGCGGACGTGAGAAACCTTGGGGGACTGGGCAAGCCATACTTTCTGCAAGAAATTTAATCAATGAACCATTTGTCGTGATTAATGGAGATGATTATTATGGTCAAGAATCATTTAAAGTGATTGCAGATTATTATAATAATGGAGGTGCTCAGTTTAGTATGGTTGCTTTTAGATTAGATAAAACACTTTCTGATTTTGGAGCTGTAACCAGGGGAGTCTGTAATGTAGAAAATGATAAACTGGATACAGTGGTGGAAACTGAAAATCTTGAAAAGAAAGGCAATTATATATTAACTAATAGAGATATTACGTTGGATGGGAGTGAACCTGTATCTATGAATATGTGGGGGTTTACACCATCCCTCTTTAATTATTTACATGAAGATTTTGTCAATTTTCTTAATGATGAAGGGGGTGAATTGAAGAGTGAATTTTTAATTCCAACAGTTATTAATAATCTTGTTCAAAATAATCAAGAGGAAGTATATGTGCTTCGAAGCAATGCTTCCTGGTTTGGTGTTACTTATAAAGAGGATAAACCTTTTGTTATAAATAAGATACAAGAGCTAATTCATTCAGGAATCTATTCAAGCCCTTTGTTGTAATTTAATATCTGATATTAAAGTTCTAACTGTTCCTTTCAATCTAGCTGTTCCTTTCAATATAATCATGTATAAATATTGATGATTTCTTATGAGAATAATTAATCATAATATATTAAAACCAGCAAAACGGAGGATAAATGAATTCATTCCATAAAGAACTTTTCTTCGATATTCCATCTCGTATGGAATTTGTTAATATAACTCATGAAGTGCAGGAGGCGCTTTATGAAAGTGAAATACAGGAAGGTCTATGTCTGGTAAATGCCATGCATATTACTGCCTCTGTTTTTATTAATGATGATGAATCAGGATTGCACCGGGATTACAAAAAATGGCTTGAAGATTTAGCTCCCCACGAACCTTTGTCACAATATGATCATAATTTGACTGGAGAAGATAATGGGGATGCGCATCACAAACGGCAAATAATGGGGCGTGAAGTTGTTGTTGCAATTACCAAGGGTGAGCTTCATTTTGGACCGTGGGAGCAGATATTTTATGGAGAATTTGACGGAGGGAGAAGAAAAAGGGTGCTGGTTAAAATTATTGGAGAATAAGCAATAATTAATAAAAAAAGATCATTATGTCAAAATACAATATGTGGATTATATATTGGGAATGATCGCCTAGCTTCACTTATGATTACTGCATAGACATGACTGAATTTAATACGCAACAACGTTCTGCCGTAGAGTATCCGCCGGAACCTCTATTAATATTGGCCGGTGCCGGCACAGGAAAAACCACTACAATAGTGGGACGTATGGCATACCTTATTCAAGAGCGAAAAGTTGATCCTGATTCTATTCTTGCCCTCACCTTTACCAATGATGCAGCAAACCATCTTAAGGAAAAACTTATTGAAGAGATTGGTGAGGTGGGCGGAGAAATTCAGGCTTGTACCTTCCATTCTTTTGCTCAGGAACAAACAAATGCTTATTCTTTAGAATTAGGCTACTCTGAACCACCCAATATAATGAATCAGGGTGACATATACTTTTTATTGCGTCAAAAATTTGATAAACTTGACCAATTACGAAGTATATTATTTCGTAGAAACCCAGTAAAGGCCATTCAATGTTTTCAGAAAGTATTTGATGCTTTTAGGCAAAACCTTTTAAGTGAAAGGGAGTTGGCTTCATTAAAAAATAACGAATTGGAAAGAATAAAGTCAATTTCAGATAAAAAAGAGATTGAGAAAATATTTCAATTGGCAGATATGGTAGATATTTATCCATTGTATCAAAAGTGGAAAAAAGATGCCAACTGGATTGACTATGGTGATCTGATTACAAATTTATGGAATTTAATTGAAACCAATAATGATGTGCTGACTCAATTACAGAATCAATTTAAACATATTATTGTAGACGAATTTCAAGATAATAATTATGCCTTAAGCAAAATTATTGAAAAGATTGCTTTGCCGGAAAATAGTATTACGGTTGTAGGAGATGATGACCAATGTATTTATGCTTTTCGTCAGGCTAATATTCAAAATGTTCATCAATTTAAGGAACGCTATTTCAATAAAAATAAAGAACCTGTTCCACTTATGCAGAATTACCGTTCCAACCAACCAATTTTAAATTTTGCAAATAGTGTGATTGCAGAAAATACCGGTCGAATGTCAAAGGGAATTTTAAAAAGTGATGTTAACTCTGATGCAGTCCCAGGTTTATATATTGGATCGGTAAATGAACAACTCATGCAATTGAATGAAGATGTAGAACGATTATTGAATAAGGGTGAATATGCCGGCAATATAGCCATTTTACTGCGATCCCATACCAAATGCCGGCAAGTATCATTATATCTTCAAAAAAACGGTATTAACACCTATTATCATTCTGAAAAATTATTTAACCAAACTATTATAAAAGATTTGATAGCAATGCTGCATATTTTTGGGAAGAGTGAAAAAGCAGATCATAGTTTTCTCAGAATATTAATGAAAAAATATCCCAAATATGACACAACAGAATTTTTAAATGAATATAAAGAAAATAATAATAATCTGACTTTGCTGGAATATGCTTTGCAATCAAATAGTGAATTAAGAAGATTGGCTAGAGAGATAGTCACTCCTATTTACAATATAAAAGAGAAGGGCGTTGTGGAACTGGTTTGGAGTCTCATTAAAATTGGCAGATTTTATAGAAATAATGAAGGCATTGACAGTTTAGAAAAAAAAATGGCTTGGCAAAGTTTAAATCAATTCAGAAAATTGGTCAATCTTTATTCTCAAAATTATAACCCAGATGATCTGAAAAATTTCATTGATTTTATAGATATACAATGGGAAGTTAACGATGAGGCATTAGAGCCAATTAAAGCGCTCACTAAATTGCCAGCTGTGAGAATAATGACGGTGCATGGTGCAAAAGGAATGGAATTTAAACATATATTTATCCCATTTCTACGATCAGGGAGCTTCCCCTTAAACTTTAGAGGCATGCCATTGGTTGATAGATTGCCTGTATCATGGCAGCGATGGGAAGTGGGGGATAGAGAAGAAAAAGAACTGCATTATGAAGAAGAGCGGCGGCTATTTTATGTAGCAATTACACGTGCAATGAAAACACTTACCCTTTTCGCACCGGAAAAGAGTCAGTCTCCATTTATAAAAAATATAAGTGATGAATTAGTGAAAAAGGAGAATATTATGCTTGAAGCAAAAGAGGTATCTCAACATGAGGAATTGATTGGGAATTACCAATCTCGTATTCAATCAGAAATTAATTTAGGGCATTTTGACACTGCAAATAATTTGCTCAATGCAATTGAGAACATTGCTATACTTCAAAATGGAGGAAAACCCGAGTGGGGTGAAAATCCATATAAAAGGGATGTAATGCAATTATTATCCGTAGATGAAAAGAAAGAAGTTGATGTAAATCCAAATCTATCCGCAACCAGTATTCAAACCTATAATCAATGTTCTTTAAAATATAAATACCGCTATATTGATAACATTCCTGGTGCGCCAGAAAAGCCATATTTTCAATTGGGAAAGGTGATTCATAAAGTATTGGAAATATTTCACGAAGAAAATTATACATCCTATGAAGATTTAATAAATCTATTAGATTCTAATTGGCAAGAAGGTGGATATAAATATGAGCAGGAAAAGGAGCAAAATAGGCAAGATGCTGAGAATATGCTCAAAAATTATTGGGACTATATTCAACTGCATCCGGTGAATGCCTTATACACAGAACATTGGTTTAGTTTTGAAACCGATTATGCTACACTATCGGGTAAATGTGATCGTATAGATCTGGATGAAAATGAGAATTTATCCATTGTGGATTATAAAACATCTAAAACACCCAAAACAAAACGGCAGCTGAAAAAGGATATTCAGCTTGGTATCTATGCCCTGTTCACATCCTTAAACGGAGTGGAAACCTCTCATAAGAAAAATATAAAGAAAATACCTGAAAAGCTCTCAATGATGTTTGTACGAGAGGAAATGCCGGAAGTTGCAGTTGAACTTACTCATGATGACTTGGATGTCATAGAGGAAAATATAAGAGCAACCTCAGATGGGATTAAAAAAAATAATTTCATCCCCTGTAAAGGTATGCATTGTGATTATTGTGATTATAAAGAGTTGTTATGTCCCTTGTTTGGCTAGAATGGTTGAAGTCGCGGAGTAAAAGAATATAACTCATTTATGGGTAAGGTGAATATGTTCACTATAATAAAACTGCCTCTCTTTTCAGAGAGGCAGTTTCCGTTCATCAAGGCCAAAATAAGGAGATATTTTGGGTAAGAAGTAGGAAGAACCAAAGGCTCTAATTCTTACGTAGTAACTTATTGGTATTTACTGATTCATTATTTGATCTGGATCACGAAAAACTGAATCTCCCCAGAAAATAAAATAATAAATGACTCTTATAGTCTGGTTGTTGGTATAAATATAACTC
>Ga0208278_1000862_pt1 | contig 15361 bp, 8 predicted proteins | sample ETN01SmetaG_FD_185794 | JGI IMG/M metagenome (GOLD analysis project Ga0208278, IMG submission 185794) | Marine microbial and viral communities from oxygen minimum zone, Eastern Pacific Ocean - ETNP2014F12-01SV259 (SPAdes) (version 2) | ecosystem: Environmental > Aquatic > Marine > Oceanic ...
TGCACCGGATGCTTGTGACACCGAATGTCTTGCTGCTGGTATGACGGCTGACACCGATGATGATGGAGATGGTGTAGCGGATGCCTCAGATGCGTTCCCGTTAGATTCAACTGAAACGGTGGACACTGACAGCGATGGTACGGGTAATAACGCGGACACCGATGATGATGGTGACGGCATTGAAGACAGTGTAGATTCTAATCCGATGGTTGCAAGAGATAGCACCTCTTATACGCTACCCGAAAACGTTACCGTTATTGAGACGGAGGAGTGAATTAGAAATGGGCAAAAGAAAATGGATAGTATTGTTCGCATCGCTTTTTTGCGCTACTTCGGTGTTTGGGACAGACTACGAGACGGACTCGCAGAACTTTTGGGTAACTGGCCAGGGCATTAACAGCGCGTTGGGCTCAGTAAACAGAATGGTTTGTTATATGAAGAATATGCGGCCAGATGCCTTGCTGAACGACGGTGCGTACAAGGCGATTATCTACAAAGAAGACTGCACGATGGGCAATGCCGATGCGAGCAGCGAGGAGTCTTCCGCGACGGCGACAAGCTCTCAGTCGTCGAGTACGGCTTCATCTTCGAGTAGTTCCGATGCAAAATCAAAAACTGCACAGACAGCCATCGTGAATGCCACGAAAGAAGGCGCAGGCCTTCCGATGATCGGTAAAGTATGGGTTTCGATGATTGCACAAGATCAGTACGACTTCGATAAGAAAGTGTATGTCCGGAGTGAACAAACAGCCAGCCCTACTGCTGACGCACCGTACGGTGATTTTGAGATGAGTTGGACCATATATTCAAACGAAGATAAAGAAATGCCTTGGGGGGAAGGAATTGTAGCAGGCATGGAACTAGGCAGGGGATATCTCACGGCCAGCGGCAGCAAAGTGGGGTTTTTAGAGTTCTCGATGGGTGGCGAGGGCAATATCTCGGCTAACTTCGATCCGGATGGCAATGTGGAAGGCGTATATGCCGAGTTCATTTATGTTATGCCTGAAGGGGGTGAAGAGGCTGGCCACAGCGACATCCTGGTGTACTATGAATTCGGGATGGACGCAGCGACAAAGGTTTATTGTCGGAACTTCCTCAGCGCGGACACAATGAATTTCGATAGCTTTGACGAAGAAACAGGCGCGCCTGTTCGAGAGCCGTATCTGGAGGAAGATTGGAGCGATCAGGTGGCGGCAGCTATTACGTCGGAAGAGGAGTGTTTTTCGGTGGACCGCTCAACGGCGATTCGCAACGTATACCGTTATGGCGTATACAATTCGGACGGATCTAGGGTGGAGATGAGCAATCCCGGGTTTCCTATTCGCGCCGAGGTGACGCTGGAGACCGATGAAGATGAAGACGGCGTTCTAGATGTTGTGAACGTATTTGGCTATGCCGACTATTGGGGTGTGTGGATCGACACCATAAACAGAGGACTTATTGATGGTGATACGGTATTCACGAAAGAAACATTTGGAAATCAGGAGGCGTCGTCAACGACTTATCGGGTGAATCCGGTCACCGTACGAATGCAAAAAAGGGAAAAATCGTTCGTCACCCTCAACAGCTTAGATGGTTTATCGCTTGGGTTGTGGGTGGGTGACCAAGAGTGGTCAGAGCAATACGGGCTACTTGGTTTTACAGATTTAGTTACCTTTAACGAATATAAGGGCTCGTTTGATTCTGAGACGTGCAGCTTTACGTTTACCCAAGGTGTGTCCTTCGCCGAAGGCTACACTGAGACGGACTTGGCGGCCCCGGTGACAGTTACCTGCGCCAATTGGAAGCTACACATGAAGCGCATCTGGGACGAAGGGGAGGATTGGGCACATACTCAGACGCGGGGGATGGGAGTTTGGTCGCAAGATACCAATCAGTGGTACGAGATTAACCATACCAGCATGACCTATCCGGATACTCTTGCCCCAGTAGACGCCGATGGCCTGCCGATACTAGGCGATGATGGCACCACCCCGTTGAACTCAGGGATTATAGTTCAGACTGAAACGTTTATTCCGCTTGATGCAGATGAACTAGCAGGTGGTCTCAACTGCATTGGGGACTGTCCGACCGCTGCAACGATGGAGACAACGTTTAACGCTGCTACGGTCCTGGCTGGGGTTGCTCAGAACGAACGTTTCAACGAAGATGGTAGCCCCATATATGTGCCAAGTCCCTTCGACCCGGCGGTAGGCTCGTTCATTAAGGAAGAAGTCACCGATCAGTGGGGCAATGTTTGGGAGGCCGGCCAATTTATGGATGGCGTCTTGGCGACCGATGTCGCGGAATACACTTTTACGGGTGGTAACGCGCTCGATTCTTCAGGCACCATACTGTCACTCGGGGAGACTTTCCTTGCATACAGCACTGGCGTGCCCAATCCAGAAATGGCGCTACAGGGAATCAGTTACCAGACCTCGCAAGGGTGGACTAATGATGTTGGCTGGGGTGTGCGCAGCGGTATATTAGTGACTGACGCCGAATTAGCCGGTTTGGAATGTCGTAAGAGTGGAGGTGGTCTAGAGACGCCAAGCTATGATGACCATCCGTCGTATACCGGAGCTGACGAAACGGCACTTCGATTATGCGAATATAATCTTTATGGCCCTGATGGTCCCGATACGACCTATCAACTGGTGTTTGAGGTACGTCCTCAGTACAAACTCACTGATCAAGACGACACTCTAATCACCTTCGGTCTACCCAAGAAGATGTACTACGATATTCCGGAGGATGCAACGCTTTACGGTGCTGACGCGGGAAAAAGAGTTTCATTAGACTATCAGGGACACGGCGAACTACACGGCATACCCGGGTATGTCCTTAACACAGCGACTGGGGAAAATATAGGTGAGTTCGTAAACGAGTGGCAAGACACGTATCGTTACATTCCTCGGTTTACGATTCCTGATGGCGGGGCACTTACCGGAAAAGATGCTGAAGGCGCTGACGTTTCTTACAAAGTAAAGGCTTTGGAGGGGGAAGAATGGTTGGCTTCAGCGGAAGGCTCGATAGGCAACCTGACCTATTCCGGGTCGGTTGACGAGCTTCTGACACCCACAGTATTGCGGAACAGAGGACCTGTTAATACTGAAATGGGGGAATATGAAAGAGATCCCCAGCTGGGGTTTTCCATAAACGCTATGCCGGCGGAGAATGATGGGGGCACCGCGACCCTCACCTTTACGGTCACCCAAGGAATAGACGCCACCCATGATTCGGGCGAGCGCAGGGTTGAGTCATCGATCGATTTGAACTGGGTGTCCGATGGATCGAGCTATGTGACCGTGACTGTCCCAGAACAGACCGCGACGCTGACGGTGTTAGACCCCTCGGGGGGTGCGGACGGGACTACCTTCGCCTTCGATTGGAACTTTGACATTGCCGCTCAGGATTTCATTACCCTTTTGGACGGTATTGCGAGCCCTCCGAACGTGATAACGATCGAGATGTTGGACTTCCTGGAAATGAACGTCGAAAACACTGACACCATTTTTGTCTTCTTCGAACAATTCGTCCAAGCGAATACCGAGACTGACCGGGTAATAGGGTCTTACTTCCTGGACCTTTCGTTCAGCGATGATCTCGATATCAGCGTCTTGTCGGAAGTCGTTGTGGCGCTTGTGAAGGATGGAGAGCCGGAGCTAAGCTCTCTACTCACTGACTATATTGGTCCTGAACCGACGGAACTTCTGAATAATGGAGATCCATCTGTCGTACATGGGGAGATCATTTACGATCCGACACCCTGAAAATAACGGTCGATCTGAATCGTCGATGGAACTAAATCGTTAGTGGCTTAGAGCTTCGATGTGGAACTATGAAAGGATGAAAGGGTTCTGGCAAGTTAACTCAGCCCGCCACAGGTAATGCTGCTTGCCATTGTTCTTTACGAATACTTCATCGATGTAAAAGGTATCGCCGTATCCCTGATATTTTCGCTTCAATCGGTGTGTATAAATGGCTCCGAATTTGATGCAGCAGAGGCGAATCGCTTCGCGGCTTACTGTGATGCCTGGTTCGGCTAGGAGATCCTCTATATCGCGGTGGCTCAAGTCGAATCGAAAATAGAGCCAGACGGTCCACGAAATGATGTCTGGCGGGAATCAGTGGCGTTTATATATATTCAACCGTCGATTCCAGCAATTTCTGACAGTTAAGTTAGCAGTACCGCTTATGGCGTTCTCTCTCCCCGCCAAAAGCCAAGGGGCTTTTGGCCCTTTTTTTCGTAGGTCTTGCCAAAGAGAATCGACATTCGTGGCAAGATGTCTTACATTCCTGAGCTGGTCATCACTAGTATGGATCTAAAAGAACAACAGAATTAGGGGAATTAAGAGATGGAATTAAAACCAGGTCTAAGATTGAAGAGCACCGTATGCGATGCCGAGATCATGGTCATTAAGGCAACAGATGGGGACTCACTCACCTGTGGTGGTATGGAGTTAGCCGCGGAAGCGCCAGCTGAAAAAGCATCAGGTGATCCGGACCACATGAACGCCTGTGTGATTGGGAAACGTTATGTCAATGAAGGGCAAACGGTTGAAGTGCTGTGCGTAAAGAGTGGAGACGGTTCGCTTTACTACAACGGTGATGAATTGATGACCAAAGACACTAAAAAGCTGCCCTCATCGGATTAATTTCATGAATATCGCTCTGTTTCTGCAGATGGCGGCGGAAGCTTGTCCTGATCGTTCAGCGTTAACCCATGATGGCAAGCATTACACCTATCTGGAGTTGTTTGAATCGGCAAACAAGGTTGCTGAAAGGTTTTCACACAGTGGATGCCGATTTGTTTCGGTTCTTGATGTCAGTAGCCCTGCTGTTCCCATTGCGCTGATGGGTGCGGCAATGGCTGGTATCCCTTACGTTCCACTCAATTATCGCCTGAGCACCGAGCAGCTCAGTGAACTGCTGGCTCGTATTGAACCGGCTTTCCTCATCGTTGACGACAGCAGGACAAACGATTTTGATGAAGTCGAGGCGACTGTGCTGGGCAGACAGGCTCTACTCGATGATCTCCTGTCTTCCCCGGAAGTGTCGGTCGCCTGGAAGGAAGATCCTTCAGCAGTTGCGATTCAGCTGTTTACCAGTGGCACGACCGGTACCCCCAAGGCTGCTATTTTGAGGCATGAGCACCTTGTATCCTATATTCTCGGTTCAGTTGAATTCATGGGAGCTTCAGAGGAGCAATCAACTCTGGTCTCCGTTCCTCCCTATCACATTGCCGGGATCTCGGCGGTGATGAGTTCAATATATGCGTGTCGCAGGATAGTGCAGCTTCCTGACTTTGATCCTGCTGAATGGTTGAGTTTGTGTGCGAATGAAAGGGTGACCAACGCCTTCGTTGTACCAACTATGTTGAAACGTATCATCGAGGAACTGGATGAGTCCAGCTTCGACCCGGCGACTCTGATGTCGCTGGAGGCTCTTGCCTACGGCGGGGGCAAGATGCCCGTGCCGGTCATCGAGCGAGCACTTGAACTGCTGCCGGAAATCAACTTCACCAATGCTTATGGTCTTACTGAAACCAGTTCGACGATTACCTTGCTGGATCCGGATGATCATCGACAGGCGCTTGATCATGACGATCTCGTCATTCGTGCAAGGCTGGGTTCTGTTGGCAAGGCGTTACCTTCGGTCGAAATCCAGATTCGAGATGATGAGGGGAACGAGCTGGGTCCTTTTGAAGCCGGGGAAATCTATGTGCGCGGCCCGCAGGTGTCAGGAGAATACCTTGAGCGCAACGCCCTGGTTGATGAGGGTTGGTTTCCAACCCGGGATGCCGGATACCTGGATGATCACGATTACCTCTATCTGTCCGGGCGTGCTGATGATGTCATTGTGAGAGGTGGTGAGAATATATCGCCAGCCGAAATTGAAGATCTGCTGCACGCCCACAATGCGATCGACGATGCAGCAGCTGTAGGAATACCTTCTGAAGAATGGGGTGAGGCTGTTGCACTGGCAGTTGTACTGAAAAACAGTGCTGAGCTCTCGGAAGATGAGATAGTGTCATTGATACGGACCAGTCTGCGTTCCTCGAGAGTGCCGGAAGTGATCAGGTTCACCAGCGAATTACCATACAGTGACACAGGTAAGCTGTTGCGCCGGGTCGTTAAAACCTGGTTCGACTAAGCCGCTAAGTGGTCGCTTGCTATGTTAATAAGCAATGCTGAGTGCCTCGAATTAAAACCGGACCATAGTCTTTCACTGAGCTATCAGGATGTACGGATCGAGCAGAATATTATAGTCGCCGTTGGAGCTCTCGAACCCCGGTATGGCGAGTCGGTACTGGATGCGACTGGTGCGGCTCTGCTGCCGGGATTACACGATCACCATGTGCACTTTGCCTCATATGCAGCAGCCTTAAGGTCCGTTGCCTGTGGTCCCCCCACCGTTCACTCCGAGAAAGATCTGATAGAACAACTTAATCTGGCTGCCGGTGGTCACGGCTGGCTTCGTGGAATCAACTACCATGAGAGTGTCGCTGGCGATATCGATCGTTACTGGCTGGACAGGTACGGTCCGAAACGACCCATCCGAATCCAGCATCGCTCGGGCAGATTGTGGATCCTGAATTCAAATGCGCTGGAAGTAATAAGAAATAGCCCACCAGATAAATTATCCCGGGAACATCATGCAAGGTTGGATACTGAAGACGGACGCCTGTATGACGTTGACAACTTTCTGTGGGAGTTGACCGGAGATTCCCCTCTGTCAGTTGCTGCTGCCAGTCAGAATCTCGCTTCCTTTGGTGTAACCGGCATTAATGATATGACACCCAGCAACAATGTGAGTACCTGTAACTGGTTTGTCGAGATGCAGGCAAAGGCTGCTCTCCGGCAGAAAGTGCGGCTCTCGGGATCCAGAGAGCTGTCTGAAGTCACCGGGAGTGTCGGTGGGAAATTGAAAATCGGTGAATGCAAATTGCACCTCCATGAATCAGACCTGCCGGACTTTTATGATCTTTGCCGGGTTATCAGAGACTCTCACGATGAGAATCGTGCGGTGGCTGTTCATTGCGTTACTGAAGCAGCGCTCGTTTTTGCCCTGGCGGCTCTGCAGGATTCCGGTATCCGCTCGGGAGACCGAATTGAACATGCCTCGGTAGTGTCTCCCGCCACATTGGAGTTACTGTGTGAGACCGGCCTTGGCGTTGTAACCCAGCCAAATTTTGTGCTCGAACGCGGCGACACCTACCTGAACGAAATACCGGAGCACGAGCATGCCTGGTTGTATCGGTGCAGAACTCTACTTCAAAATTCCGTTCCACTCGCCTTTGGCACCGATCTGCCGTTTGGTCATCCAGATCCCTGGATCGCCATGCAGGCAGCGACCCGGCGGCAGACAAGCTCCGGACGATCACTGGGTGAGGATGAAACCTTGACACCGGAATCAGCTTTGGCAGGCTTTTTAGGGGAACTCGATAACCCGGCGGAGCCCCGATCAATCACGGTCGGAGAACCTGCTGATCTTTGTTTACTCAAATCACCCTGGCATATCGCCCGGCTTGAGTTATCGAGTTCCGATGTCAGGGCGACCATTCTGGATGGTGAGAAGATCTACGATAGTCAATTGTTTTCGTGCTAGGAGCCAACGTGTACTATGGCTTAGAGTATGGAATGGCTTAGAGTATGGAATGGCTTAGAGTATGGAATGGCTTAGAGTATGGAATGGCTTAGAGTATGGAATGGCTTAGAGTATGGGGCTCAGTTTCCGTTAAGACTAAATGGTGTGACGCTGCCTGTTGGCCGTAAGGAGCCGCCGAATGTTACTAAAACCTTATCGCGTTCTGGACCTGACCAGTCGGCACGGTATGTTATGCGCGCAGATTCTTGGCGATCTGGGTGCAGATGTCATTCAGATCGAACCACCCGGTGGCGCGGCAGGAAGAGAGCAGGGTCCTTTCTTTGAAGGACGGGTCGACCCGGAGTTTTCGTTGAATTGGTGGGGATATGCGCGAGGTAAACGCAGCATCGAATTGGACATTGATGCCGAAAGAGAGGTCTTTCTGCGTCTTGTCGCGCGTGCTGATTTCCTCGTTGAGTCTGAGCCGGTTGGCAGCCTTGTGGCACGGGGTATAGGTCACGATGTGCTGGCTCAACATAATCCCGCCCTGATTCATGTCTCGATGACACCCTTCGGTAGCAGTGGTCCCAAGGCCGGTTGGGCAGCAACTGATCTGACCCTGTTGGCCAGTGCAGGTCCGCTGGCACTTACAGGTGATGATGATCGCCCGCCTGTGCGTGTTTCTGTGGATCAGGCATGGAATCATGTCGCTGCAGAAGGGGCAGCGGGTGCGCTGGTGGCGCTGCACGATAGAGCCGGTTCTGGTCTGGGGCAGCATGTAGAGGTGTCAGTACAACAGGCGCTTACCATAGCGACTCAGGGGTATGTTCTATCAGCAGCGGTGAATGAGGAGACCGCGACACGGACCGCAGGTGGTATGAAAGCGGGTGATCTGATGATTCGTCTGACCTTCCCAGCCAAAGACGGGCAGGTTTCCATCACTTTATTGTTCGGCGCCACAATTGGACCCGCCACCAGGCGCCTGATGGAATATGTCTGTGAGCAGGGTTTCTGTGATGAGGCAACCCGCGATAAAGACTGGCTTGAATACGGGTTGTTAATCACTAACGGCGATGAGCCAATGTCAGAATGGGAGCGGGTCAAGGATTGTGTCGCTGCATGCACTGCCTCAAAAACCAAAGCCGAACTCCTTGAGGTCGCGATGCAGCGTCGCCTGCTGCTGGCACCCATGTCGACGGTAGCTGATGTCGTCGATAGTGAACAGTTTGCCAGTCGTCAGTATTTTAGATGTCCGGACGGCGATGGACCCTCAGCATCAGTCAACTACCCTGGTGCGTTTGCAAAGTTCAGTGAAACGCCCTTTCAGGCAGGTCGCAGGCCACCGCGTGTCGGTGAACATTCGTCAGAGGTTTTGGCTGAGCTTGCCAGTGTGCCCCCGATTTCTCTTCCAGGCGTTGAAAGCAAGGCTGGTGAATTGCCGCTTAAAGGTGTCAAGGTGCTGGATTTGATGTGGGCTCTGGCAGGTCCCGCTGCGACCAGAATGCTGGCGGATTATGGTGCGACGGTCGTACGAGTTGAATCCACTTCGCGGCTTGATGTTTGCCGGACGATCCGCCCTTTTATCGACAGTGATGAGTCGCCAGAGAAATCCGCAATCTTCCATAGCACCAATGCCGGGAAATGCATGTTAACGGTTGACCTGACGAAACCTGAAGGGCGTGAAGTTATCCTTGATCTTGTTCGCTGGGCTGATGTTGTAGCGGAATCATTCTCTCCCAGAGCAATGCAGGGACTGGGTCTCGATTATGCCACTCTGCGAAAGGTCAATTCGAAGATCATTATGTTAAGCACGTGTTTAATGGGTCAGACCGGACCGCTTTCCATGTTTGCCGGTTACGGTAATCTTTCTGCGGCTATCTCGGGATTCTATGAGATCACGGGATGGCCGGATCGAGAACCCGCTGGTCCCTTTGGCGCCTATACTGATTACATTGCACCTCGGTTCAATGCTGCCGCAATACTGGCTGCGTTGGATTATCGCAAGCGCACAGGCAAGGGTCAGTACATCGACCTGGCTCAGAGCGAGGCAGCGTTACACTTTCTGACGCCAGCAATTCTTGATTACACTGCAAACAATGTTATTCAGTCGCGAAGAGGTAATCGGGACCCTCATGCTGCTCCACACGGCGTATATGCTACATCCGGTCAAGATAATCATATTGCCATTGGCTGTGAAACCGAGGTGCACTGGCAGGCGCTATGCAGTGTGTTGACTTGTCTTGATGTAAATGATGCTCGCTTCAAAGATCTGAACGCAAGACTGACCAATGAGGATGAACTGGATTCCCTGGTTGCTGCCGCGATAGCTGATCTCGACGCAACAGATCTGGAAACTGCATTACAATCCGTCGGTGTGCCCGCTTCAGTCGTACTCAACAGCCCCGAGTTGTGGCTAGATCCACAACTTGCTCACCAGGGGCATTTCATCAGACTGCCACATCCGGAAGGAGGTGAAACGGTAATTGAAGCCTCACGGATCCACCTGTCACGTTCAGCGACCTTTGTTGATTCGAGTGCACCGACATTTTCGAGAGATATGGCTGATGTACTGAATAATCTGCTGGGATACGATGATGAGAAGTTCGGTCAGTTACTTGTTGCCGGCGCTCTTGAGTAGGTACTGGCATAGAAGAGTCATGAAATGAGTTCGGCACTAAGCGGATTACGCGTTATAGATATCAGCGGAACGGTTGCCACCAGCTATTGCGCAAAACTCTTCACTGACTATGGTGCGGAGGTCATCAACCTCGAACCTGGAGAAGGATTTCAGACCCGACGCTTGCATCCTTTCCTTGAGCACACGTCTGAGGCTGACAAGAGTGCAATGCACGCTTATCTGAGTACCAACAAGCTGAGTCTCAACAGGGAACAGCTGAGCCACAGTAAACTCACCAGTCTGATCAAGAGTGCCGATCTGATCCTGGATGATGGTACTGAAACTGAATTAACGTCGTACAGCAGAAATGTCCGGGCCAGTATTAGCTGGTACGGCAGAACAGGTGAATATGCTGATTTTACAGGTTCGGATGCTCAGTGCTTTGCATTGAATGGCATGTTGCGAAGTATCGGTCGGGTAGAGGGACCACCACTTATCCCTACCGGCTACCAGGCGCAGATCGTTGGCGGGCTGTCTGCATTTATTGGTGCAATGGTCCATGTGCTTGCGGCTGAATTGGGCAACAGACAGGAATTGGTAGAACTTGAAACCAGCATCTTTGAGGCTTGCCTGTGTTTTACAGATGTTGGTGCTGTCAGCTCTCACAATACCAATATTGAAGTACCTCGCCTTGGTATCAACCGTTTTCCCCCGACCTACCCACTCGGTATATTCCCCTGCCGGGATGGTTGGATTGGATTGACTGTACTGACACCGTCACAGTGGGATGCGTTCTGCAAGATTCTTGAGATCGATGAGTATGCTGATGTCGAGCTTTTCCAGACAGCCGTGGGTCGTCTGCAGTCAATTGATATCCTGGAACCGATCATCATGGAAAAGTTGCTTGAGCACTCGGCTGAAGAACTCTTCTACCGCGGTCAGGAAAATGCGGTGCCCTTAGCCAGGGTACCGACCATGGAGGAACTGTTCGGGGTTGATCAGTTTGTGCACCGCCATGCCTTTGCACAGGCCAGTCTGCCCGATAACAGGAAGCTGCAGGTACCGACCGTGCCGTTTCGATTGTATGCCACACCGCCATCATTTGGCGGTACGGTCGCATCGCTGGGAGCACACACCGGGGAATTTGCGAATGTCTGATACCCGCACGCCTGGCATGGCACCACTTAAAGGGGTACGTATTGTTGATCTGTGCATGGGTTGGGCAGGACCACTCGCCACCAGGCATATGGCTGACATGGGTGCCGATGTCATTAAGGTTGAGAGTTGTGAGCGGTTCGACTGGTGGCGGAGTTGGGAGGCGACACCTGAGTGGATTGAAGACGATGGTGCGGAGAAGTCAGTGGCATTCAATACCGTAAACCGTAACAAGCGCGACATAACGCTGGATCTTGAACATCCGGAAGGCAGACAACTGCTGCTTCAACTCGTTGGTACAGCCAACGCGGTCGTGGAGAACTACTCCGGGGGGGTCTTGCCAAAATTGAACCTCGGTTTCGAGGAGTTTAAACAGGCGAAAGAAGATATCATTCTCCTGTCAATGCCCGCATTTGGCTCAAATGGACCCTGGAAGAATTTCCGCGCTTATGGCTCAACTGTTGAGCAGGCCTCGGGATTGCCACACCTGAATGGTGAAAGCGATGATCCACCCACAATGCACCACGTGGCTTATGGTGATGCTAACGGTGGATTGAATGGGGCTGCTGCACTGCTCGTTGCACTTCGTCACCAGAATCGCACAGGTGAAGGTCAGTTCGTTGATTTGTCCCAGGTTGAGTCGATGTTTGCACTGGCAGTTCATGGCATCCTTGAATATGCGGCAACAGAGACTGCTCCCGCCAGAACCGGTAATGCCTCGCAATCAATGGCTCCCCACGGTACATATCCGTGCAAAGAGGAAGACAGCTGGGTTGTGATCCAGATTATGGATGAGAACCAATGGCAAAGACTCCAGCAACTTGTGGGAAATCCTCTGCAGCAGTTTGGTGTGCTTGCCGACCGAATCAAAAAGCGTGAACGACTTGACCAGACGATTTCAATATGGACGCAGGATCAGGATGCCCGGGAACTCATGTTCAGGTTGCAACAAAGTGGCGTTCCTGCCGCAGCGACTCATACTTCAGCAGGTCTGCTTGGTGATGAGCATCTGAGATCTCGTGGCTATTGGCAGTGGCTGGAACGGGCTGTGGTTGGCAGGCAACCGAATCCTTCTCCCCCTTACAGGCAAGGCCCCGATCCCTACGCAATTTCTTCTCCTGCACCGACGCTGGGACAACACAATGAAGAGGTACTGGGAGATATTCTCGGACTGGATGCGAGTGAGCTGGCACGCCTGGAGGCCATGGGTATTATTGGGAAACGACCCCGAATGCGAACCGGTTGATTCTGGAGACGCCACAGCCATGGAAAGGATATTTCTTGAGACTAAGTGAATCAGGTATATTCGTACTGTTTTATTACCCCAATCGTATTTGCCTGAACGGCGTGATGGAATCGGACAGCCGAACTACAAATTGAGATAAAGGAGCCAGGAGAATTTATGACTCAGCTGACATTTTCTTGCTGATTTTCGACAGGAATCAGAAAACATGCCCGGCCCCTTAAGTCACATTAAAGTCCTGGAAATGACACTCGCCATCCAGGGTCCTGCGGCGGGAGTTTATCTTCGTGATATGGGTGCAGATGTTATCAAGGTGGAACCCCCGCTGGGAGATGCAAGCCGGTACAGTCGAGGGATCAACAATGACCTGCCTTTGGAAGCACCTGGTTCGCAGTTTGTTTCCATGAACAGAGGTAAGAAATCCGTATGTCTGGATGCCCATACACCACTCGGTCTGGAGGCAGTCAAGGCAATGCTTAAAGAGGCAGATATTTTCCTGAGTAATTATCGTGCCCCTGCACTTGAAAAAATGGGACTCGATTACGAATCAGTCAGATCTCTGAACCCGAAACTCATTTACGCGACCGCCAGTGGTTTCGGTCCTATCGGACCCGATAAGAATAAACCCATGCTGGACGGTGCTGCTATTGCTCGTGGTGGCCTGGCCAGCGTGACGGGGATGAGGGGAGATGGACCCATTATCCCGGGAGCGATGATTGCCGATGGTGCCGGAGGGATGCAGCTCTCTCTCGGAATTGTCACGGCCCTTGCCGCTCGCGAACATACTGGCCTGGGCCAGTGGGTGCAAACCTCTGCATTAGGGGCGCAATTGTCGATACAGAGTTGGGAGCTTTGCCATGTCTGGATGACAGGTAAACAGTTAAAAAGAAGCGGCGCTCATTACACCAATGTCTACGCGCCCTACGGTATCTACGAGACTGCCGATGGGGGGCACTTCCTGCTTGCGGTGGCAATGACAAATGAAGCCTGGGACGCATTCTGGGTTTTCGCGGATAACCCGATCGAAGCGATAAATCCGACCTGGGACACTCCAAGTAAGCGATTTGGGGCAGGCGCGACAGAGGAAGATGCGATGTTGATCCAGGAGAAGATGCGAACTGCTTTTAAGAACAGGACCACAGCTGAATGGGAAGAATTCCTGGCAACCCAGCACGAGATGATTTACCAACGGATACAGAACTATGATGAGGTTCGAACCGATGCGCAGATCCTCGCCAACAGTTACGTTGAGACGATTGAGGTGAAAAACATTGGCGAGACATCAGTGGTTGGCAATCTCATATCGTTCAGCGGAACCCCGGCTTCCATCAAGGGACCACCCCCGGATCTTGGTGCAGACACAGAATCAGTACTGATCGAGCTTGGCTTCACTGATGAAGAAATTAAGTCGCTAATAGATCATGCCGATAGCGAAAGACGACGTGAATTGGCAAAGCGGTCTTGAGTAGGGATTACCTGGCGGCCATAGGCACGGTGCCGACGACATCATCAATGACAAGTTCAACGATCTCCTCGGCGCTTAGCCCGGCGACTTCTGTTAACACTTCTTCGATATGTTCGCCAAGTAATGGTGCACGCCGACCTTGAACAGATTCAGCAAAACGATATCGATAGGGTTGATTGGGGTAGTGTTTGATGCCAATGCCTGGACGATCCTGGGCAATGAAGCTACCCCGGGCAGCAAGCTGAGGATCGTCGAGCAACTCAGGTCCACGCATGACGGCGCCAGCCGGGACTCCCTTGCGCTGCAATCGTTTCATAAGCTCTAAATGATTTTGCGATCTCGTCCAGCTGGTAATGGCGTTATCAATTTCGTGTTGGTGTTTGCGACGATCTGCCGGTTGGTAGCTGCTCATATTGTTTGGGATGCCAATCTCTGCGCACAGGGCTTGCCAGTGTTCGTCCGTTTTGCAGGTGATACCGATCCAGGTATCTTCAGCACACTGGTAGATACCCTGGGGGGAGTAGTTGCGGTGAAGGTTGCCAGTCCGGCCAGGATCATCCCTGGCCAGCGACCAACCTGTCATTACATCACCTACATAAAGATTGCAGGCCTCCAGCTGGCTTAAATTAACGTATTGACCCTCTCCGGTTGAATGCCTGTGATGCAGAGCCGCGATCAAAGCGTTTGCCCCCATCACACCGGCGAATAGGTCGCCGCCGGTCATGCCGGTAAACAGGGGTTCACCATCTTCGTATCCTGTTAAATGAGAAATGCCGGACATCTGCTCGGTTGACATCCCGAAAGCCACATAGTCCCGCCATGAGGTTTCCTGGCCGAATCCAGACAGAGAGATCATAATAAGTCCGGGGTTGATTTCTCTCAGTACCTCATATGACAGGCCAAAGTTCTTCATCACCCTGGGTGTGTAGTTTTCAATCAATACATCGACACTGCCAACCATTGCCTTGATTGCATCTCGGCCACGCGGGTCTTTTAAGTTGAGTGTGACAGCACGCTTACCTCGATTAACCCAGTTGAAGTAGGGTGAAGCTTCCCAACTTGGTACGCCCTCCTGGCCTCCTGCCGTGCCAGAACCTCGCCAGCCGTCGATGTGTTGAACCGATTCAACCTTGATCACCTCGGCACCGGCATCTGCGGCAATTTGTGCTGCAACGGGACCGGCAAAAAACATTGACAGATCCAGTATTCGGATCCCGTGAAGGGGTGCTGTGGGCTTACTTGCGGTCTTACTGTCCTCTGTTTCTTCAGCGTCGAGTTCTGCAAAAACCTCTTCATTATGTTCGCGCAGCAG
>Ga0208278_1000864_pt1 | contig 15339 bp, 17 predicted proteins | sample ETN01SmetaG_FD_185794 | JGI IMG/M metagenome (GOLD analysis project Ga0208278, IMG submission 185794) | Marine microbial and viral communities from oxygen minimum zone, Eastern Pacific Ocean - ETNP2014F12-01SV259 (SPAdes) (version 2) | ecosystem: Environmental > Aquatic > Marine > Oceanic ...
TTTTCCATGTTGTCGCGATGTCGGATAAAACTGTAACATTATACAATAACTATCAATAATTTAACTTCTACTTTGTTTTATTAAGGGTGAGCAAAAAGTATTTTAAATAGCATAAATACTGGAATAAACAATATGGTCTAGAATGAACTTTTTTAACGAGCATAAGGTATAGTATTCTCGTATTTGGTATAGATTAAGTTATTTATTAGCGATGAAATTATTTATTATTGGCTTAGTATGTTTTTTTGGAGTTCATATAGTTCCAATTACCCCTGCCAAACCTCTGCTTGTTAATCGTCTAGGTGAAGCCTTATATAGCGGCTTATTTTCTTTGTTGGCACTGTTTGGGTTTATTTTTATTGTTTATGGTTTTCAGACAGCTGATACTAGCGCATTGTGGAGTCCTTTTCCATATAGCCGGGAATTGGCTTTTGTTTTGATGCCTATAGCTGTCATTTTTCTTATGCCTGGTAGTGGGAGAACCAATTTTTTCCAAAAATTTAAGCACCCTATGTTTATGGGGATATTTATCTGGGCTTTTGCACATTTACTTGCTAATGGTGATCTACGATCAACGCTATTATTTTGCTCTTTTGCTCTTTATTGTTTGGTAGATATGATGTTTACGAAAAATATTTCTAAAATAGCAAATATATCTTTTCCGGTAAAGAACGATATTATTTTTATTGGTTTGGGTGTGAGTGCATATATTTTTATCGTTTACTTTCATCAATATATAGCTGGAGTAAGGATATTACTCTAGTGTGGCTCTTTAATCAGTAATTAGTCGTACTGTTTTCGACCGGACAGTGCATGAGCAATCGTGTTAATATCGGTGTATTCTAGTTCGCCTCCGAGAGGAATTCCGTGTGCTATTCTTGTAGTATTTATATTGAATTTTTTAGCCAAGCTGTTAATATAGTGAGCAGTAACCTCTCCCTCAATTGTGGCATTTGTTGCGAGAATTATTTCATTGACCTGAAGATTCTTGAGTAGCTTTTCTAGTTCATCAAGCCCAAGTTCCGCCACACCTATGCCGTCGATCGGAGACAGGTATCCACTCAAGACAAAATATTTTCCCGAATAAGCGCCACTTTTTTCTATCGCATAAATATCAGCGGGAGTCTCTACAATACATATCTGTGTATCGTCGCGAACATCGTTAGCGCAGATATCGCAAAGCTCCTTTTCTGAGAGTGTACGACATCTTTTGCAATTTTTTATGTTTTCCATTGCCTCAACAAGGGCTTTGGCAAGTTCTAGTCCTCCTTGTCTATCTCTTTCAAGTAGATGATAGATAAAGCGTTGAGCGCTTTTTGTGCCAACACCAGGAAGTATTGTGAAAGCCTTGTTTAGTTTTTCAATCATAAATAAATATACGCATGAAGTTAAAGAGGTAGATCGATTCCGCCTGTTGCTTTTTTGAGTTTTTCATCGCTTATCTCTTTAACTTGTCTAGAGGCGTCGTTGTAGGCAGTTATTATTAGATCTTCTAACAGCTTCTTGTCATCTAATAAATTATCATCGATCTCAATGCTAGTTGTCTGATAGTGGCCACTAAGGCTGACCTTGACAGCTCCGGATGCTGCCAATCCATGGCAAGAAATCAGCTCAATCTCCTGCTGCGCAATTTTCATGTTTTCTTGCATTTGTTTAGCTTTCTGCAGCATACCTGCCATACCGCCTTTAAACATATTTATTTCTCCTTATAAAGGTTTAATTGATTTTACATCTGCCTTAACGTTGAATGCTTCTTGTAGCACTTTGACGCCTTCATCATTTAGAAATTGTTGTTCAGTTTCTTCCTTTATTTGTCTCATTTTAATCGTCTCTTTTTGTGACAAAGTTTGATCTTCAATTTTGTCAATTTCAATTAATAAAGTAATTATATCGAAGTGTTCAAATAATATCTTTTCTATTGATTTTTGTGTTCTGCTTGTTAGTAAGTTGTTGTACTGTTTATCGAGGGTAAGGGTTAATTCTCCGTCTTTAAGGTTAGCAAATAATGTATTTTTAACGAGAGTCTTTGCAGCGCCATTAAAAGGCAATATTTGGATAGCCCTTTCCCAGTCAATCTGACTGTTTAATCTATTTCTAATTAATTTAGGTTTATTGTCCGAATTATTAATGGTATCGTCATTTATTACATGAATTTTTTCTTCTTTAGCGGGCTCAAGATTTTTTGATTTAATGGTAGAAATAGATTTTTTGTTGTCTTTTGGGTTGGCGTCAATTTTTAGTGTTTTTTTTTCTAAATTATATTCAGAATGAAATGCGATCATTCGAAGTAGAGTCATTTCTAGGCCAATTTGTTCGCTAGGTGCAAAGCCAAGGTCTTTCTGACCATTAATTGCTATTTGGTAAAAGAGCTGCAAGTCTTGTAGACATATTTTCTCTGCAAGGTCATTGACTTCAATACTGAATTGGTTATTTTGAGGTAGCATTTGTGCGATAGAGATTTGATGAATAAGCGAAGTTAAGTCCTTGAGTGCGTTAGAGAGGTTTTCGCCTCTATGGGCAAGTTCATCTATAAATGAGATAACTTCATCAGTCTTTCTTTCTATAATCAGACCAGCAAGTTTGACGATATCATCATGATGAACGAGCCCAAGCATTGCCTTGATATCATTGTCCATAACGCTACCATTGCCGAACGAAATAGACTGGTCTAGAAGGCTAAGAGCATCCCTCATTGAGCCGTTACCAAATGTAGCGATTTTAGACAAAGCCAACTCTTCAAATATAAGGTGTTCAGAGTCCATAATGAATTTAAGCTGTGCAAGAATTTCATCATGCGTGAGTTTGTTTAAGTTAAATTGCAGACAACGAGAGAGAACCGTAATTGGAAGTTTTTGTGGGTCTGTAGTTGCCAATAAAAACTTGATATGGCTTGGCGGCTCTTCTAGAGTTTTAAGTAGGGCATTGAAGCTGCTCTTTGAGAGCATATGAACTTCGTCGATAAGATAAATCTTAAAGCGGTCTTTTGTGGGCATGTACTGCGCATTTTCAAGAATTTCACGCATATGATCTACCCCAGTGTGAGATGCGGCATCAAGCTCAATTAAGTCGACAGATTGTCCTTTATCAATTTCAATACAAGTCTCACACTTGCCACAGGGCTTAGAGCTAACGCCTTTTTCACAGTTGACTGATTTTGCAAAAATTCGTGCAATAGTTGTTTTTCCAACCCCTCTGGTCCCAGTAAATATAAAGCCGTGATGTAGATTGTTGCTATTTAAAGCATTAACAAGTGTTTTTATTGTGTGTGATTGGCCGACCATCTCTTCAAATATATGGGGCCTATATTTTCTTGCTAAAACTTGGTAATTTTCGCTCATTTATAAAGGGCTAAATTAAGGTTGCAAATAGTGTGGCACCGAGAATAGAATCCAACACATAAAAAAATTATTACCGTTGCTCCCTTCCGGGCCTGGCGGGGTTCATAATCATTCATTGACGGAATACTCTCGACACCACATACACATTTTACTAGATTTGGTTATTGCAATTATTTTTTAATACTAAATAAAGTAGTAAGAGTTAACACTCAATTGATATTTTTTAATTCTTGGTAGCGATCATAAATAAGTGTCCAAACATCGCCAATTTTACCGCTATTTATCAAAATTCCATCGATTGAAGTTATAGGCATAATCTCCCTGGTAGAACTAGTAATCCAGACCTCGTCAGCCTGCATTAATTCTTGTTTAGTAAATGTTTTCTCTTTTGCCAATATTTGGCAATCATTAGCGCAATTTAGAACAATTTTTCTTGTCACTCCTGACAATATATGCGAACCTTCTGGATGTGTATAAATGCAATCATTATTGACAATGAATATGTTTGAACTAGAGCATTCAGTTATAACTCCATTGCGGCACAAGATAGTCTCTTCAGCTTGATGATTTTTGGCTTCCTGGGCATAAATTATGTTGGCTAGCAATGAGATGGATTTGGTATTGCATTGGTTCCAGCGGATGTCATCTCGAGTAATTGCAGATGAACCTTTTAGAAGGTCATTTTTTGACTTACTAGTAAATGCAGTTGATTGCATGTAGACAGTTGGAATTAAATCGTTATGAGTATGCTTTCTATCTTCATCACAACCTCTACTAACTTGTAGATATATTGATTGATTTTGATAATCTTGATGATAAGATATTAAATCTCTTATAAGCTGGCCCCAATCTTCATTACTGTGGGGGTTAACAATGTTGATTGTGTCAAGGCCTTCTTGGAGGCGCCTAAGATGAAACTCTTCTCCAACTATAATTTTTCCGTATACAGGGAAAACTTCGTATATACCATCACCAAAAAGAAAACCTCTGTCCATGACAGAAACATACGCCTTTTTTTTGGGTATGAATTTACCGTTAAGGTAGACCATTGAGTTGTCAGAAGAGTAATTTAATGGTGTCAATTATTCTGGCAAAGAAGCCAGCCTCAGGTGCTTCTTCAAGAGCGATTAATGGAAATTTTGCCAGGATTTCATTGTTAAAACTTATAACAAGTTCGCCGACTTTTTTACCTTGGGCTATAGGTGCTATAAGTGTTTCGTCAAGATTGATTGTCTGAGTAACATACTTAAATTGATTGCGAGATAAAGTGAGGTATGATGACTCCTCAACGCCTACTCTTATATTGCTTTTTTCTGACTTGTAAACAGGTACTTGCTGGGAAACTTCATCTAATGATTGGGTTTCAAAGAAGCGGAAGCCATAATCCAGAAGTTTTTCAGTTTCAGTTGTACGAATTGAAGAATTTTTAGAACCAAGAACTACAGAAATAAGTCGCATGCCCACTCTGTTAGCGCTCGCAACAAGGCAGTAGCCAGCTTTCTGAGTCCAGCCAGTTTTTAGCCCATCAACGGTGCTATCTGTCCATAGAAGCTTGTTACGGTTAGTTTGTTTGATATTATTGTAGGTAAATTCCTTCTCGCTATACCATTTATAGAAATCAGGGAAATCACGAATCATTGCTGAGGAAAGTAGCGCTATATCTTTGGCTGTAGTGTATTGATCATCGTGAGGCAGTCCTGAAGAGTTTTCAAAGCGACTATTAAGCATTCCTAGCTGCTGTGCATAATCATTCATAAAGAGCACAAAGGTACCTTCAGAACCAGCAACATGTTCAGCAAGGGCAACAGAAGCGTCGTTTCCAGACTGAATAATCATGCCCTTAAGTAGTGTTTCTAGTTTGATATTATTGCCAACCTCGATGAAGCTTTTTGAGCCTCCAGTTTTCCAGGCTTTTTCGCTTATCTTTACTTCATCATCCAGACTAATAAATTCTTCATTAATGCGCTGAAAGACCACATACGATGTCATTAATTTTGTTAGGCTTGCAGGAGCTCTTCTTTCGTTTTCATTATTTGATGCAATAATTTGCCCAGAATTGTGGTCCATTACCACATAGGAGGCAGCGCCAATTTCTGGAGCATCGGGTATATAAAAGCGCGGCTCTTCAGCATTTCCATTGAAGCTTAAAATGATTATAGCAAAGAGTTTTAGGAATTTAATAGTTGAAAATAATTTCATAGAATTGTTTCTTATGTTTAATTAAATTAAGTTGATTATTTGTCCTATGAGAAAGAAAAACAAGCCAACAGTTCAGCAAATAAGATGATTATAACGAGAAATCTTATAAAGGTTCCGTAAACTCTTGAAGAAGTTATAAGTAGAAATCATTAATAAACTTACAGAGGCTATATATTAGCCAAATAAAAAGTATTCTTGAAATAATATATTACTTATTTTAAATAGCGAGGCGTTTTATGTTTATAGATTGACATAATAATTCCAAGACTAGTCATTAAAGTAAGCAAAGATGATCCACCGTAGCTTATTAGTGGTAAGGGAATACCGACCACGGGGAGTAGGCCTGAGACCATACCAATATTTACAAAAACATAGGTAAAAAAGATGAAAGTAAGGCTCGCACCCAATAGTCTTGAGAAATTATCTTCGCATCGCATTGAAAGATCCATACAGCGATAGATAATCAGCAGGTAAATAAATAGTAAGAAAAGAACTCCAATAAACCCAGTCTCCTCTGCAAGAACTGAAAAAATAAAGTCAGTTGATGATTCTGGTACAAAGTCGAGCTGAGATTGCGAACCTTGATTGAGACCCTTACCCGAAAGGCCGCCAGAACCGATTGCAATTTTTGATTGTATGATGTGATAGCCAGAACCCAAAGGATCAGATTCTGGATTGAATAAAGTTATGATTCGTTTTTGTTGGTAAGGCATTAGTAAGTAATTCCAGGCAACATAGAGTGCACCACTTAGTATTCCAAAAAGAAGACCTAAGTTTAGCCAAGTATTTTTCACTAGACGAATGTTAACTCCAGAGAAAAACAACACATAAACTCCTGAAGCTCCAATTAGAAGAGAGGTCCCAAGATCTGGCTGTAAAGCTATAAGTGAAACAACGACTATAATTACTGTTAATGATATAAGACTCATCAAGGCTCTAGGAGGAAGTGTTCTTTCGCTTAATATTGACGCTATTGAGATAGGTACAATAATTTTCATTATTTCTGAGGGTTGAAATTTAATAAAACCCAAGTTTAGCCATCTCTGTGCTCCGCCTCCGCTACTGCCAAAAAGTAAAACCAGAAGTAATAAGATAATACCTATGGTAATCAAAGTTGGGGCAGCTCTATTTAGATATAGTGGTGGTATTTGTGATACAACAATCATTACTCCAATTGCTATAGTGAGACGAGTTAATTGACGATAAACTAGATCAATTGATTCGCCAGAGCTGCTATAAAGAATAAGCAAACCAAAAGTAACAAGAATAATAATCAGAATAAATAGAGGTATATCAATTTTGAAATATCTATAGAAAGCCTTGGAATATTTAACTAAAGAAGAGATCATAGAATCAGTAAGCCCGCAGATCTTGCATCAGCTAGCAACAAGTTGAAACTGCTACAAGCTGAAATATTGTTCATGCATTCAATATTCAGACCTATTTCGGATAACTCTGTTTGCAGTTTAGGTGAGAGAAATTTTGTGCTCTTACCGGTACCAATAATCAGTAAATCAACGGGCTTATTAGCCATTAATGTAAATATTGATTCCTTGGTTATCAAATCAAGTGAAGGCATTGATATTTCTTTAAATTGATTCGCAGAAATATAGCACGGCGTATTAAGTTTGGTGTGAGGAAGTATAATTGCATAATCATCGACTGAAACGACGCTATTTTGATTGGTATTCTGTTGCGTGAATTCCATTAATTGACCAGCTTATTTGCATGTTGGTAAATAATTATAACAGTGTACAATTAGCACTTCATTTGAATTGTTGTATGGATAAAATAAGCATTTATAGTTAAAGCCATATAGAAACTTTATAGAGCTATAAATTTCAGCAATTCTTAGTTAACTGTTTTAAACGGAATTTGTATAAATAATGAAATCACGATTCGCTCCATCGCCCACTGGATATTTACATATTGGAGGCGCTAGAACAGCACTTTTTGCCTGGCTTTGGGCTAAAAAAAATCAAGGAGAATTCATACTCCGAATTGAAGATACAGACAAAGAACGCTCTACAAAAGAATCTGTAGAGGTTATTTTACAAGGTATGGAGTGGCTAGGTCTGGACTATGACAAAGGCCCAATATTTCAAAGTGATAGGATTGAACGCTATCAAGCCGTAATTTCATTGCTCATTGATAGTGACAAGGCTTATTACTGTAATTGCTCTAAACAGCGCCTAGACAGTCTTCGTGAAGATTTGATGAAAAAAGGTGAAAAACCTAAATATGATGGTTGCTGTCGAAAAAAAAATCTCACTGATGGGGTTGTTCGATTTCTCAATCCAAATGACAAAGCTGTTCTTTTTGAGGATTATGTTAAGGGCAACATTGAATTTGCCAATAGTGAGCTTGATGATCTAGTTATTGCTAGGGCTGATGGCTCGCCAACATATAACTTGACAGTGGTTGTCGACGATCATGATATGGGTATAGATTTTGTGATTCGAGGCGATGACCATATAAACAACACCCCAAAACAAATAAACTTGTATAAAGCTTTAGGTTGGAGTCTTCCGACTTTTGCACATGTGCCCATGATTCTTGGTGGAGATGGGGCGCGATTATCAAAAAGACATGGCGCTGTAAACATATTATCTTATAGAGATGAAGGCTATTTACCAAAAGCTTTATTAAACTACATAGTTCGGTTGGGTTGGTCGCATGGTAATCAAGAATTATTTTCTATTAGCGAAATGATTGATCTGTTTGACCTTAAGGACATAAACAAGGCGCCTGCAAGCTTCAATAAAGATAAACTTGTCTGGTTAAACCAGAGCTACATAAAAACAACAGAAATCAATGAACTATTAAATCATCTCCAATATCATCTAGATAGGCAGTCAATAAACACAAATAATGGCCCAAATATTAAAGACGTTGTCGAAAGCTTAAGAGATCGATCAAAGACATTAATCGAGATGGCCAATAGCTGTACTATGTTTTATCAAGATTTCGACTCTTTCGATTCAGATCTTGCGAAAAATGTTTTCCAGACTAAGTCAAGAACAATACTTGAGAGCTTGTATAGTAGCTTAGAGGCTTTAGATTCATGGACAGCAGAAGAGATTCATAATGTAATAATGAAAATATGTAAAAACCGAAATATTGGTTTTGCTAAAGTTGGTCAGCCATTTAGGTTAGCTCTAAGTGGTAATGGAAAGTCTGGCAGTATTGACAAAAGTGCACAATTGGTTGGTAAGGATAGAACTCTTTCAAGACTTAAAATGGCGATTGATTTTATTGAAAATCATTCATAGTATGGCGCCAATATTAGACTTAGGCAACTCAAGGTTTAAATAATACCTGCCATTATTTCGATAATTCTTAAGCTTGCAATTTTTCCTTTGATAGTTTATCTAGTTGCCAGTTATCTAAAGCTTAGTAAACTTGAGATGATAATGGCAGTTATTTTTGCTTCGGTACCTACAGCCGTATCTTCTTTTGCTTTAGCTAGTCAACTGGGCGGAGAAACGAAGTTAATGGCAAGAATTATTTCTATTCAGGTCGCGTTATCATTTATTACAATACCATTGATATTGGTATTAATTGTATAAATGAAAAATTGAAACTTTTTATATAAACTAGTGGAACAAAAAATAGATTTATATCAAATAACTGTTATAATGTCAGCAGAATTCTCTATTTCTGAGTTTCTTCCCATATAAATAATGAACGACAAAATAAAAGTAGTCAGTGATGCATCTTTTGAAAAAGATGTTGTGAATTCATCGAAACCTGTATTAGTAGATTTTTGGGCTGAATGGTGTGGTCCCTGCAAAGCGTTATCTCCAATACTAGATGAAATTGCAAATGAATATGATGACCGTATCACTATCGCAAAGGTTAATGTGGACGAGAATACTCAAATACCACCTAAATATGGAATTAGAGGCATCCCGACAATGCTTTTATTTAAAGATGGCATTGTTGAGGCGACAAAGGTTGGCGTTCTATCTAAAGCTAATTTGAGCGCTTTTTTGGATTCAAATATTTAAACAATAATAATAAACACTTAATAGAGCTAATATCACTAAAAAAATATTTTTTTAGAAAACTTTTCTCCAAATGAGTTATTAAAACTCATCACGTTAAATTATCACAAAACTTAAATAAATTTATTTATATGAAAATATCAGAACTTAAAGGCAAATCACCAGGTGAACTTTTAGAGCTTGCCCAAAGCCTTGGAATAGAAAACATCTCAAGAGCAAAAAAACAAACACTTATTTTTGCCATACTAAAATACAAAGCAGAAAACGACGAAGAGGTATTAGGTGACGGAGTTTTAGATATCTTACAAGAGGGTTACGGTTTTCTGCGCTCATCAAATGACTCTTATGTCTCTGGTCCTGACGATATTTATGTTTCGCCTAATCAAATTAGACGTTTTAATTTGTCAACTGGAGATTTAGTAACTGGAAAGATTCGCGCGCCAAAGAAGGGCGAAAAATACTTTGCTCTAGTAAAAGTAATGGAGGTTAATGAGGATCAGCCTGAAAATATTAGAAATCGTGTCCCATTTTCATCGCTAACACCGCTTCATCCTGACTCAAGACTTACTTTAGAATTAGGCAACGGTGGCACTGAAGACATAACTGCAAGAGTCATTGACTTAGTTGCGCCATTTGGTAAAGGCCAAAGAGGTTTGCTTGTAGCACCACCAAAGGCCGGCAAAACAATGATTATGCAAAACATTGCATCATCAATCGCAGTAAATCATCCAGAATGTGAGTTAATTGTTTTGCTTATAGATGAAAGACCGGAAGAAGTGACAGAAATGGAACGAACAGTCAGGGGAGAAGTAATATCTTCTACTTTTGATGAGCCTGCAAAAAGACATGTTCAAGTAGCTGAAATTGTAATTGAAAAGGCTAAAAGAAGGGCAGAACAAGGCAAAGATGTAATCATTCTGCTTGACTCAATTACTCGTCTAGCAAGGGCATACAATACAGTAGCGCCTTCCTCAGGTAAGGTTTTAACAGGAGGCGTCGATGCCAATGCACTGCAAAGACCGAAACGATTTTTTGGTGCAGCACGAAATATTGAAAATGGCGGAAGTATTACAATTATAGCTACAGCATTAGTTGATACAGGATCTAAGATGGATGAAGTTATTTATCAGGAATTTAAAGGCACTGGAAATATGGAACTTCATCTTGAAAGAAGGCTTTCTGAAAAAAGAATATTTCCAGCTATCAATATTAATGCATCTGGAACACGTCGTGAAGAGCTCATTACAGAAGAACAAGAACTCCAAAAAATCTGGATATTACGTAAAATTCTCCACCCGATGGACACCGTCGAAGCGGCTGAATTTCTTATTGAAAGACTTAGATTTACCAAAACAAATGACGAATTCTTTGACTCGATGAAGCAAAAGAAATAAAATTCGACTACTTATTGTAGTGGAAAATCAATCTTGAAAAGAACGCTCCTCAATATTTTCAAATACCAAAATACTCGTATAGCCAGATATATAATAGGGAACGTGGTTACTCTATTTTTCGCAATGATTCTAATTATCGGACTCATTCTTTTTGGTAACCAATTCGTACTTATGGCACAGGATAGCATTGAACTGGGCATCCCTATTCAAGAGCTTATGCCGCTGGTTTACTATAATATGACAAGAGATTTTCCATTTATATTCTCTTTGTCACTCTTCTTGGCAATCATTTTAGCAGTCACACAGCTGTACAGGAATTCTGAAGCTATCGTTATGAATTCATTAGGCGTTGGCGATAAACAATTTATCATTTTTTTGCGACCTTTAATTATAGTTTCTTTTTTAATTTTATTATTTTTGACTACCACGGCGGTGCCATGGTCAAAACAACAAAAAAACCTAATTGAGGAGGACCACAAGAATGCATCAGAATTTTCGTTTATTAAGGAAGGTGAATTCGAAGAATTTGAAGGTGGTGAGATAGTTTTTTACGCATCGAATTCTTTCACTCCGGATAGCAAAGACGAGCAAAACATGGAAGAAATCTTCATTTCTGCTAAATCTAGAGAAAATTCGTTAATTGTGTTAGCTTCCAAGGCCATTAAATTTACTGATCCAGAAACTAAGAATGTTTATCTACGCTTGAGAGATGGCACAAGATATCAAGATATTTCTGGTCATGAGAGTAAAGATATTCTAGATTTTGATCAATATGATTTACAAATAATTTCCGGTGATATGCAAAATAATGTTACTCAATATACAGCTATTGAAGGCAGCAAGACTCTAGAGTTGTTTCAAAGAGAGGGGCCACTTGTGAATGCTGAATTACAATGGCGTTTTTCACCACCTATTAGCCTGTTAATTTTATCTGCACTAGGTGTATTACTTGGCAAGGTTTCTCCTCGAAGTGGCAGAAGCATCGGCCTATTGATTGGTATTGTCATCTTCATGCTGTATAACAATGGACTATTAATTGCAAAAAATAGCATTGAGCGCGGTGAACTTAACCCAATCATTGGTCTATGGAGTGTACATCTATTAGTACTGCTATTGACATTTATATTTTATCAGCTTAGAAATAGAAAACTCTTTGGCTATCTTGATAAAATATCAAGTTTTATTAATAAAGAGAATAAACATGCCTAGTTCGCCCAGCAAAATAATTGAAATTTTTGATAATCCTAATACCGAAAGGGACTTTGTAATTCATATTGATATGCCCGAATTTACATGTTTATGTCCGATGACTGGGCAGCCAGACTTTGCCACTCTTGAGCTTGAATATATTGCTGACTTGCATTGCGTTGAGTTAAAAGCATTAAAAAATTATATCTGGTCTTATCGTAATGAAGGCGCATTTCATGAAGCCGTCACAAACCAAATATTAAATGACTTAGTTGTTGCTACTAACCCTCGTTTTATGCGCTTAAAGGCAATATTTAACGTTCGCGGAGGTATTTATACCACAGTTGTTGCTGAGCATAGAAAGGAAGACTGGTCTCCGCAAGATATTGTGACTTTATGAATCCTAAGCGACAAAGGACTCATTTTGAAAAAAAATTAATTGATAAAGACGCATTAAAAGTCTTAAAAGTTCTACATAAAGCAAAGTTTGAAGCTTATTTGGTTGGTGGTTGCATCAGAGATCTCTTATTAGGGCAAAAACCTAAAGATTTTGATATTGCAACAAACGCAACACCCGAACAGGTTCATAAACTATTTAAACGATCAAGGCTTATTGGTAGACGATTTCCACTAGTTCATATTATGTTTTCTGCTAGAAAATATATTGAAGTTGCAACGTTTCGTGCGCCTCATAGTCACATTAACAAAGGAAGTGTTGTTAGAGATAACCATTACGGCACATTGAAAGAGGATGTTTTTCGTCGTGACTTTACTGTAAATGCCTTATATTACGATATTAATAAATCTCAGGTTATTGACTTTGTTGATGGTCTTAAGGCAATCAATGAACGCAAAATTTGTATGATTGGTAATCCAATTAATCGTTTTGAAGAGGACCCGGTTAGAATGATAAGGGCGATACGTTTTGAGGTTAAATTGGAAGCAAAACTAGATCCTGAAATATCTAAAGTGATTTCGAAACAATCACATCTTTTAAGCGGCATACCTCCAGCTAGACTGTATGATGAATGTATAAAACTTTTTCACAATGAAAAATCGTACAGAGTTTTTGAACGTCTGTTAGAAACAGGACTGCTTAAGTATCTTTTTCAACAAACTAATGACTCTAAATTTATAAAAAAAGCTCTTAACAATACCTCTGAACGACTAAAAAGCAATAAATCTGTAACTCCAGCCTTTCTTTTTTCGGTGTTTTTATGGGACTCTCAAAATAAATATTTTGATAAATTAAAGAAAAAAAATAAATCAAATTTTGTCGCTATGAATGAAGCTTCTGAAGAAGTAATTAGAAGGCAAGTTAAGCAAGTATTAATGCCAAAATGGCTTTCAGCTCGAGTCAAGGACACCTGGATGATGCAACACCAACTTGAAAAATGCAACTCAAAAAAAGTAGCTCACTTAATAACAAATCCAAGGTTTAGAATGGCTTATGATTTTTTAGTGCTTCGTTCACAAAGTATTAATCCTGAACTAAGCAATAGAGCAAAGTATTGGACTCAAATTCAAAAATAAATCTGGATAAAATATTTACCATTATGGTGGCATAATATTAGCTATACCATGAACAGTTTATATTTTGATTAAATCGAGCAGTAGAGGAAAGATCTGATGAGTAGTAAATTTGACTTTAATAAAGGCCTAAGTCAACTAGAGGAAATTATAGGAAAAATGGAATCTGGTGACTTAAGTCTTGAAGAATCGCTTAAGTATTTTGAAAAGGGCATCAAGCTTCACCGTCAATGTCATAGCGCACTTAGCAGCGCTGAACAAAGAATTTCAGTTTTAAGTGAACAAGATAACTATACAGAAGACAAGCCTCTAGATGACATTTGAAATATATCGCAATCGCGTCAATAATTTTTTAAATACACTACTTACTGGTCAAAACGCTCTTAATGAATCAATGCGCTACTCAGTATTAGCAGGTGGAAAAAGATTTAGACCGATACTAACTTATACAACTGCAAACTTATTTGATGTTGAACTTAGTCAAGTTGACGCTTGTTCGGCTGCCGTTGAACTTATCCATATATATTCATTGATTCATGATGATCTTCCAGCAATGGATGACGATGATATGAGGCATAACCAGCCATCATCTCACAAAATTTTTGGTGAAGCTCAGGCAATATTAGTAGGGGATGGTCTTCAAGCACTTGCATTTAAAGTGTTGGCAGGCGCGGAAAATATCAAGCCTAGCACTAGAATTAAATTGCTGAACTTATTGGCTAGATCTGCTTTTGAAATGGCTGATGGACAATCTATAGATCTATCAGTAGTCTCTAAGAATGTTGATGTTGAATTGTTAAATAAGTTGAACTTGAAAAAAACCGGTGCACTTTTGGGTTGTGCAGTGAAATTTGGCGCTCTACTTAAGCCTCAAATTGATAAAAAAGATATTGATATTCTATCCTCGTTCTCCGAAAAAATTGGACTTGCTTATCAGATTCAAGATGATGTTCTAGATGTTCTAGGCTCAGATGAAAGTTTAGGAAAAAGACAAAACTCTGACCTAAAAAAAGGAAAACCAACATATCCTTCAGTAATAGGAATAGATGAATCTCGTAAGGCATATAAAGATTTGTACGAAGAAGGAATAGAAGGGCTCGGAGAGTTAAGTAAGAATGCTAATGCATTGATAGATTTAACAAATAAAATAATGCACAGAGATTATTAATATTCTACCAGTAGACCGCCCCAACTAAATCCTGCGCCAACTCCCTCTAACAATAGTTTATCACCTTTTGTTATTCTCTCATCACGAACCGCAACATCAAGCGCAAGAGGTATTGAAGCAGAAGATGTATTGCCATGAGTTTCAATAGTAAGGACTACTTTGCTCATAGGCAGATTAATTCTTTTAGCAATTGCACTGATAATTCGTATATTTGCTTGATGAGGAATCAACCATGAGATTTCATCTGAATTTAGGTTGCATGCATTAATAATTTCTTCAGCAAGATTTGAGAGTTGACTGACAGCTATTTTATAGACTGCATTCCCAGTCATTTCAATATAGCCAGCTTCGTTAATATAATTATTATTAACATGAAGTGAAGATAGATAGCTACCATCACTTTGAATTTTTGAGAATTTAATTCCAGTTTTGCTATCTTGACTTAATACTACTGCACCTGCACCGTCACCAAAAAGAACAGCGGTGGAGCGATCACTCCAGTCAACAATTCTTGA
>Ga0208278_1000878_pt1 | contig 15222 bp, 18 predicted proteins | sample ETN01SmetaG_FD_185794 | JGI IMG/M metagenome (GOLD analysis project Ga0208278, IMG submission 185794) | Marine microbial and viral communities from oxygen minimum zone, Eastern Pacific Ocean - ETNP2014F12-01SV259 (SPAdes) (version 2) | ecosystem: Environmental > Aquatic > Marine > Oceanic ...
GCGGGAGTACCCTACCGGTTGGTGGGCGCGACGCGATTTTATGGCCGCCGGGAGATTAAAGACCTGCTCGCCTTTCTGCGGCTGGCGCACAACCCACGCGATGGTGTAAGCCTGGAGCGGGTGCTCAATGTGCCGCCGCGCGGAATAGGGCGCAAAGCGGTCGAAGCGCTGCAGGCAGCCGCTGCCGGGACGGATGAAAGCGCGGCCACGCTGCTGCTGGAGCTGGCGCGTGAAGGCACTGCGAGTGCGCATTACGAGATTATTGGCTCACGTCTGACGCGGCCGCTGGCAGCCTTTGGACAGCTACTGGATGACTGGCTGCGTGCGGCGCGCGAAGGGCGGCCGGTGGCGCAGCTGCTGCAGCTGATTCTGAAAGACACGGAATACCAGAGTTACATTCTGGACGGCAGCGAGTCAGGGCGTGAGCGTTGGGAGAATGTGCAGGAATTGCGTAAGGTGACACGGGATTTCGGTGACACGGAACTGACCGCTGTGCTGGAGCAAATCGCGCTGGTGGCCGACGTGGACGGCCTCGGCGCGGAGCAGGACGGGAGTGGCGCGCCCTCCCTTATGACCCTGCATTCCGCAAAAGGGTTGGAGTTTCCGCTGGTTTTCATCGTTGGGCTGAATGACGGCGTGCTGCCGCACCGCCGTTCGTTCGACGAGCCCGAGGAAATGGCTGAGGAACGGCGCTTATTTTACGTCGGGTTGACGCGCGCCAAAGAACAAGTCTACCTGACGCACACCTTTCGGCGGCGGAACTTTGGAGATGATTCTCTTGGCCTCCCCTCGCGCTTCCTCGATGACATTCCAGAAGAACTGCTCAGTGGAGACGTCACCGGCCGCCGGCCGCGCAGCCGCCCACAGGCGCAGCGGAACGTGGGGCTGCGGCAGCAGACGGTGACCGGCGCTCGCGGAGCGAGCGCAGCCGCATCCACGCCTGCGGCGCTGCAATTCAGCAGCGGCCAGCGGGTGAGCCACTCCAGCTTCGGGCCCGGCATGGTGATTGAGAGCAAGCCGGTCGGCGACGATGAGATGGTGATTGTGGCATTCGACGGAGTTGGCGTCAAGCGACTGGTGGCCGGCGCCGCGAATCTTCAAGTCGAGGCGGACTGACGCATGCGCGTTTTCCTGACCGGAGGAGCGGGTTACATCGGCGGGGCCACCGCCGAGGCTCTGCTCGCGGCCGGGCACACTGTGACGGTGTTCGATAACCTTTCGCGTGGGCACCGCGCGGCGGTTCCACCGGGAGCGGAGTTCGAACTTGGCGACATCGGCGATCGCGCTGCGCTGCGGGCTGCGCTCTCTTCCGCGTCGTTCGATGTGGTCTTCCATTTTGCGGCTTTGATTGAAGCGGGCGAGTCGATGGAGAAGCCCGAACTCTATTTCCGCAACAATGTGGCCTATTCGCACAATGTGATTGAGGCAGCGCTGCAGGCTGGTTGTCGCCGCTTTGTGCTCTCATCGACGGCGGCGGTGTACGCCAGCAGCGACCAGCCGCTGTGGGAAGAGAGCACGCTCGGGCCTGCCAACGCTTACGGCGAGACCAAGCTGATGATTGAGCGCATGTTGCACTGGTATCAGCAGGTGCACGGGCTGCGTTACGCGGCGTTGCGCTATTTCAATGCCTGCGGCGCACTACCCGGCTGCGGCGAGGCGCACCAGCCCGAGACGCATCTAATCCCGCGCGTGCTACAGGTGGCGCTCGGGCAGCGCGAGAGCATCCCGCTTTACGGAAGTGACTACCCCACGCCGGACGGCAGCTGCATCCGCGACTACATTCACATCGCCGATCTGACGCAGGCGCATCTGCTGGCGGCCGCCGCGCTCGAACAGCGCGAGACCGCGGTCTATAACCTTGGCGCCGGCGCCGGATATTCCAATCGCGAAATCATCGCTATGGCGCGGGAGGTGACAGGCCATGCCATCCCGGTGGAATCGGCGTCCCGCCGCGCCGGCGACGCGACGCGACTGGTGGCCAACGCCGAGAAAATCCGGAGCGAACTCGGCTGGGAACCAGAACACTCCGCGCTGGAAAACATTCTCGCTACGGCGTGGGACTGGCACCGAAACCATCCGCTTGGGTACGACGTCGCCTGAAAGCACCGGCTGCCGACTGCCCGGCAAAACCCTCGCAGCGAAAATGAGTGCTGAAAAACCGAACTTCCCGTTCGACGCGCCGCTGTTCGCCACCACGCTCGCGCGCCTGATTCTCAATGTGGCGCTGCGCATGTTCTACCCGTTCTTGCCCGCTTTCAGTCGCGGCCTGGGCGTGCCCATCGGTCATCTGATTCGACTGCTTTCTCTGCGCTCCGCGCTGGCGATGAGCGCGCCTTTCTTTGGGCGCCTCCCCGATCGCTTCGGGCGGCGAAACATCATGCTCGTGGCAATGATTATCCTGGCGGCGGCGCTGGCGGCAATGGCGTTGTGGCCGGGACATCCTTTTTTCGTGGTTGTGCTGTTGCTCGGAATGGTGGCGCAATTCCTGTTTTTGCCGGCGCAGCAGGCGTATTTATCGGAGCGGGTGCCTTACGCGCAGCGCGGTCGCGTCATTGCGATTACAGAACTGGCGTGGTCAGGCGCGCTGCTGCTGGGGGTACCGGCAGTGGGCTGGCTACTGGCGCGGGCAGCCACACCCGAGGTCGGGCTGCCGCGGCCTTTCGCCGTCCTTGCGGTGGTGAGCATCGCCGTTGCCGGGCTGCTCTCGCTCGCGCTGCCGCGCAAGGCAGTCGGCCATGCGCGCCGTTCAGCTGCCTTTTTTCACTGGAAACCGATTCTCACCAATCCACGCGTGCTGGCTGGGTTGGCGTTGGGAATGCTAATCGGCGGAGCGAATGAAAGCCTGAACGTGGTATTCGCTGCGTGGCTGGAAGGGTCATTTGGGCTGGCCCTGACCGCGCTCGGGCTGGCCACCGGCGTAATCGGTGCGGCTGAACTGTTGGGGGAGGGTGGGGTGATGGCGCTTTCCGACCGCCTGGGCAAACGGCGGACGATTGCGCTGGGCGTGGGGCTAAGCACGCTAGCATACCTGGTACTCCCTGCGCTGGGGAGCACGCTTCCGGGCGCGCTGGCCGGTCTGTTTCTGGTATATCTTGCCTTTGAATTCGCCATCGTGGCGACACTGCCGCTGATGACTGAATTGATGCCGCTGGCGCGCGCCAGCGTGATGAGCGCCAACATCGCCGGGCACTCGCTGGGGCGGATGCTGGGCGCGCTGCTGGGCGGAGCACTGCTGCCGCTGGGAATCGGCGCGAGCGGCATTGCCGCGGCCGGGATTAATCTTGTTGCGCTGGCGGTGTTGCTGCTGTGGGTTCGAGAGAATGACAGTTGAGACGGGGAGTAGTTGAGAATGGGGTCTTGCGCTCGAGCTGGCACTCGGTTTTACGCTGGGAATGAGCCACGTAGGACGCGAACCTCGACCGAGGTGATTACAAAGAATCCTTCTGCCCTGCCAATTGAGCTAGCACCCGGTCGGGGCCATTGTATTGCCCACCACGTTTGCTACGGATTCGCACATCAATGACTCGCGAGCAAAATTTTTCGTCCTCTGGATTGGCCGTGGCTTCCGCATCAGGTTGATGCTGTGCAACACTCGGGCGCAGCATTGTCCTTGGACCTCGTGCTTCGCTTGAAAGCTCATGATCAGCTCTTACTCAGGATAATCTTGCCGTCCCGCATGATGGCTGCGCTCGGGCCCGAGGCCAGCGCGTCGAAGTCTTGCCGTCGGAGCACCAGCACGGGCAGCGAGCGTGCGTAAAGCTCCTTCGCTACGATCGATGCCAGGGCGAAGCAGGTGTCCACCCCGGTGCTAAGCAGAGCAGCCGGCGCGACGCCGACCCGCACGGCTTCGAGGAGCACTGCGGTCGTAGTTGACGAACCGCGCGTGAAGGGCAGCGCGAGTACGTGCCCAGCGGCAATCCGTCCGGACAGCGGGTGCCGACGATCGATGATCTCGCCGGTCTGCTGGTCGTATCCGCCCCAGAATGAGAGCGGTTCTGAGCTGACCATCAACATTCCCTCGGCCTCGCCGGGGATGACCGGACGGGCGTGGATCAGTTCTTCCACAGCCGATCCTCCACCACTACACGCCCTTCTATTGCGGAGCGAACGCAATCCTCCATCCCGCTAAAGACGACCTCCCGGCTGAGCAGGCCTGGGGTGTAATAGGCGAACTTGCCGGCGTTTGTCATCAGTACTCTGACGCCTTCGGGCAGCATAGGAGTGGTCAGGATGCAAGTATCAACCGTCACCCTGGCGCCGAATGCCCGCAGGCACTCCATTGCGCCCGACCGCTCGGCTAGATGGGCTACCGCGCGGCTGGTGGTGACCAAAAACTCCACCTCTGGGTGCGCGCGTTTCCCTTCCACTAGCAGCAACAGGCGTTTGATCTCGCCGATCGAGAGGTGCGGGCTGCCGAGCACTACCATGTCGAGCTGGGCGCCGTCGGCGGTAGTTAGCTCGCACCGGGCGCGGCGCAGCTCGTCCATCGTGATATCCAGTATTTCCTCCGGACGCCTGCCATGAAAAGCGGCCTCGCATGTTGGCGCTTCTGGGGTCACGCCGATGATGTGGAACATCGCGACCGCACCCGAGGATGCGGCGGTCGCGGCTAGCGCCTTCAGTTGGTCCTCATCAGGTTCGCCGAGCACACCCTCGACTACCGGAATGCGGTTGCCCGCCATCCTGCCCGTTACGTAGCCTAGCACTGTGAAAAAAGAATCATCTTGCTGCACTTTCTTGGGGACGCCGACCAGGCGCAGGAGCAGCCTGCCGATTCGGTTCTCGCTCAGATGTAAACCGGCAGCCGGCGCACGCCCGGTCAGCGCACAGCAGATGTCGAGCATATCGGCATAGAAGTCGGTGCGCGCGCCTATGACTGAGTTAGCGAATGAGACAGCGTTAGATTCTCCCCAGGCGATGTGCTCCCCGAACGTGGGCCGGTGCACAGTCTGGTACGGGGCGCAGGTCCAGGTGGGCGTGGTGCCCATGCTTTCGTAAGCGTGCATCTGCCGGCGGGCCCTGGCGGCCCACTCCGGGGCCACTGCCCACTCATGCCAGTGGTGCTCGTCGAGTGCGCCAACGTTGAGGGTTGATGGCACCGCCACTTTTGCGCCCTGTCCGGCCAGCCGCTCGGCGAACTCCAGACCTGCGTCACCGACGTACACAGTCGCGTCAATGTGGGCCTGCGTTATGTCCAGCAGCTCCCCGGCACCCTGCACCTCGGCCATCTGCGCCACGATCGACATCGCCGTCTGCATTGCTGCACCGCCCTCACCGTCCAGCATCGCGCGGTCGGCGGCGGTCAATTCAAGCGGCATGTATTCCTACGATTGAAGCCATGATTGTACTAAGTCCAAGATTATAACAACAAGTGCACCAGCATAGCTTTTGTTTTTCCAGCACCAGGACTCTTCGTAATTTGTGCGCACTCTTTTTTTATGTGTACTTCTGGCGCGAAAACTAAACTATCCAGAACAATCTTCCGTGCCCGTCTAACTTTACCCCGCAAGAAGGAAGGTGCAAGACAGGAGGCTCGTCATTAACGGGCTTCCCACTACAGACCGTGTTTGCTGACCCGCTGGGTTCGGATGTATAGTTCGGTTACTATAGCTCTTCATGCGCATGGAGGTAATAACATGACCATTGCTCAACTTCGGACCTATACAATCAACAAAGGTCAACTTGAAGATTGGCTTGATGTGTTTCACAGCGAAGTGGTTCCAAGGATAGAGGATGCAGGAATGAAGGTTGAGAGTATCTGGGTAAACCAAGATCGGACCCAGTTTATATGGATAAGATCATTCGGAGACTCTTACAATAACGTAGAAACTATGGAAGCGGCGTTCTACTCCAGTGATTGGTGGAAGGCTAATGTAGATCGCGTGCGTAGCCATATAGCTCACCGGAACGTAGTTCAGATCGAGGCCGCCTAAATTACTTTGCTAAAACAAAGCGCGACCGCCAGATCAATCTAGCAGTGTTCCATACTCGAAAAAGAGCATCAGCACGCACATTGAAACAAACCACGCCAGTTCTCAGGTAATCTCAGCCTTGTAAAGACGTCGCCTCTCCTGAAAAACTGGTCTCAAAACATGAAACAATAGCAGCACGCGCAAGATGCCTTCCCCTAAAAGTTATCTGCAACGGCTATCGCAGTTATCAGTGTGCTATGGCTAGTTAATAGGCGGTTCGCGGGGCTAGTTATCCGTCTGTGGTTTTGTGGGCCGTGTGACGAGCTTGTTCAATCAAAATATTCAAACGGCAATGCCTCGGCGGTTGGATCCGAAATAATTATGCCGGAGAGACCAATGGCTTCACCGTCTAGAGACAATTCAACCATAGTGCCGCAACCACTAATAGTGGCGCCAGCCAAAGAAAATCCGAGCACGATGGTGTCACTCGCAGATATCGTGAAGCCTTGTGCTTCAGATTTGCCACCAGAAGCATTTAGGACAGTAGCCCCATCTACATTAAACTGAAAACCTGCAACATCTGACGAGGAGTTGTATAGAACTGAACCGCCAGTTGTTATATAGATACTGTGATTCGGCATACTGCAGGCATCACCATTCCAACTGCCTGTTTCATTCCATTCCGTGGGAGTTGGAGTTGAATATGGTGTGGCAGTAGCTGATGGAATAGGTTCTTTGGTTTTGCCAAGGGTCCGCGCATCTGTTGGGGATGATGATGGTGAGGCGGTGGGCAGTGGAAGCAGTTTGTTAGTAGGGCCCGGCGTTGGCGTAATTTTTTGGACCGATGATGATGTGGTAGTAGGTAATGTAAGCGGCTTGTTTGTAGGGCCTAGGGTTGGCGCCTCTTTTGGGGCCGATGCTGTTATAGCTGTCGGTAATGAAAGCGGTTTAGTAGTAGGGCCCAGCGTTGGCGCATCTCTTGGGACTGCAGATAGCGTTGTATTAGGTAATGGAAGTGGTTGGACTTTGGTTTCAGTTGGTACTGTGGGCTCAGTTGCCGTTTTTGCTATCTTTGCTGCCGCCGTTTCTGCCATCTCTTCGGCTAAGGCTACATCTAGGGATAAACCTGCCGGAGATGGGCTGCACGAGGACAGAAACACAGAAGCAAGCACTGCTACGAGGGCTGCGTGTTTCATGGCCATGTGGAAAAATGCCCTTACTGACTGCGCCTGGGCCCTTAGTATACAACGCGCACCAATTGGCACGGCTTCACACGCCCTCTGCAAGAACTCTAAAACAAAAAAACCGCCAACAAGGTTGATGGCATAGTTGCAGTGGCTATGGCTAGTTTAGAAGCGGTACAGGAGCAAACCTAGCCGTTAAATGTCTTAGTAGTGTGGTCACGGACTGTGAAGTCTTCGACGAGCCACTACTCCGCCTCAAATCAAGCAGTGAGGTTAACAGAAAAACAGCTGCGTCAATTCCCGAGAATATCTAGGATATTGCCCAACGCACTTGTTTCGGCTTTATAAATTTCAGTGTACTTGCACTGCACGCAAGAAACTGTAGCAAATTTTTTATTTTGGATATTTAGGAATTTTGTGAAGCCACCGCCGGTAGCAGCAAAGTGGTCGGTTTCAAACTCCTTGTTTTGACATTTTGGACATTGCCAATTATTGTGTTGCATCTTGTCCCTCCCACTCCTAGTATACGCTTGTTATATGCCGCTCATCGTAGGGTTGTGCTGATGGGGTGTTTAGCGTGACAGAACGATGATAGAACTCATACCCAATCCCAGACCCATCATTTTTGTTGCAGTCACTGGCTCGCGATAGATGACGAGCGATAGAATGACAGCCACAAGCATTCCCAGCCCAGAAATCGGAAAAAGAACGCTCCCCTCACCGCCCATTGTAAACGCAAGTATCAGTGAAGAAATACCTATTGCACCAATGACACCCGAAACCACCCCAAGCCAGGTCATCTTGGGAGACAAATCAAGTGGATGTCTCTGCACTAGGTGAATGACGATGGCGACAACGGCAAAGCCGACAGTTTGAAAAAGCATGTAACTTGGTCCGTAGGCTTGATTTGCACCTGCGACCTTGGAACAAAACGTGATGACGCCGCCGCAAACGAGGGTTACAAGGGCAAGCATAATGGGTATGTTCATGTTGTCTCCAATCCTAAGCGTGAGTATGAGTAGTGAGTATAAAAAAAGCTGCCAACAAGATTGGTGGCATGGTTGCTCTGGCTAGGACTAATTTAGAGGCGGTTCGGGCGGGTAGTCAGCCGCTGGAAGTACTGGGGGTGTGGTGACGAATTACTCGTTCTTCTCTTTCTCCACTCCCAGCATGGGACCTTTGAGAACCGACACAACTTTATCGTATTCCTCTTCAGAGAGCAAGCCCTTTTCCTTCGCTATCGTGAGTTTGACAAGCGCATCCTCAACTCTCCCCGGCCCTCGTCCCCAGAATGGGGGCCATTTAGAACCATGATGGGTTTTATGCTTGCCTTTGAGGAATCTCCCTCCGGTGTAGTAGTGCTTAGTCCATTCCCGCTTCTCGCCGTCCGCGATACTCACCATAACATTTGAATGCGACGCAAAATTTGAATGCGACACAAAGTAACTCACCGCAAAAGCCACAGCTGCGGCCAGTACAGCTGCAATAATGTAAGGAACGAACTTTCTCATTACTACCCTCCCACGTCAGTATACACCAACTTAGGGCAGAATACAGGTACACTTTCCCAATAAAAAAGTAGGCTGCGCAAGTGTATCAACGCCCACGTGACCCTAAGTCAAACCCTATGGAGGTATGCCATGTATTACCGAGTAACAACCTATTCATTCGACGCAAGCCGGAGGAAAAGGAATGACTGATCAGGAAATACGCACCGCTCAAGAAGACGTGGCGTCTTCTTTTCGTAGCGACCCCGACTCTGCCTTCAGCATCATTGGGGCCGAAGCGTCCATCAGCGATGGACTGGCCTGCCGTGTGACTGATGGAACAAACGTCGCGCAGGTTGATATGCCCGTTGGCTTCGGAGGGACTGCAACTGGTCCGTCACCGGGTTTTCATGCGCGGGCAGCGGTGGCCTCTTGTATCGCCATCGGCATCAAGTCAGAAGCAGCAAGAGCTGGATTAGCCCTCGAACAAGTCAACGTGCGGGTTGAAATGGACTTCGACGATAGCGCAATCTTCGGTATGGGCAGCAACACGGCCGCGCCCTTGGAAACGCGCATAGCGATAGCTGTCAAGAGCAATTGCTCCGATGAGGAACTGAGCGCCCTTGTCAACGAGGCCCTTGAGGTTGACCCCTATTTTCTTGCCCTGAGAGATCCTCAGACGGTGACTTCGGAAATTGAAAGGCTCTGACCCATCAGAGAGGAGGGATGCATGTACAATACCTGCGAAGATCTTTTTTGTTCATTTATCGGAGAGCACAACAGTGCCGTAATCGTGTAGCAGTGATAAAATGGAGGGAAGATCGGCGCGGTTTGTTGTAAAAACAAGTCATATATCCAAGTTGTCAGTTTAGTGCAAAAACCTTAGGAGGTTTAAAACATGTGGATTACATCAGCAGAAGCACGGTTGGGAAAGACAATGGCTGTAGTAGCGTCAATAGGGACGGTGGTGACCTTTGGCATCTGGGTGGGGTTAATCGGCATACAAAACAGTAATTATGATCCGACATGGGGAGCACTGATGAATATCGTAAGTTTCCTTCAGTCGTTCGGATTTGCGTTTACCGTGGCGCTGTCGATGAAGCTTTTCGGAGCTGACGCCAAACCAAATTTTTGGGGTGGTTAGTCAGATCGTTTTTGTCGGTGCAATTATTCAAGTCTTGAATAATTTGTCACCAACAGCAAACGCCAACAGTGTGTTCCCCGGACAATTTAACGCGTCGGAAGTTTTGGCTATATCTAACGTTTCGCAATTTGGGTTCTTTGTAATGTGTGGACTTTGGGCGCTGACGGTGTTAAAGGCAAATAGTTTTGGCTTATTGCCGTCATGGGGAGTTATTGCAGGTAGAGGAGCTGGTTGGCTTATTATTGTAGCGCAAGCGACCTCCCTGTTTGGAGTGCTTCCCGCGAGTGTATTTGCTCCAGTATACGTGTTGGGCGGCGTTATTTTGTGGCCGATATTTGTCTTTGGGATAAGCAACGCATTCGGTAAGAAAATCTAACTTACGCAGGAACAATTGAGCAACGTGCTGTTGCTGTTTTCAGCCACAGTCCCCTGGAATGTGCGTCACCAGAGCGATGAACTGCTGCGTGATTTTCGCGGCCGCAGCATCAAGTAACCCCAAAGAAATATGATAAAAAGAAACAATCGATATTTCCTTTCCACTCAGGGCGTGATTTGGCTGTCCACCGCGGCAGTACTCGCGGGGATCATGCTGGCTACCAGGTTTACGACCGCGAAGGCCCTCATCGCGATTGTGCTGCTAACTCTCACCACCATCCTGCTATCGGTTTTCAACAGAACAATGCCCCAGCTCAAGGCAATTGCGGTGCAACATTCCGAGTTGCTTATACAGCATTGGGAATCTATACGCATACCTCGCATTGGCCTCTACGTAATCGTCTTCAGTGCGATAGGCCTATATTGCGAGCTAATGATCATTCGCTGGCATGCAACCGCCTTTCATCTGTTCGCTGTTTTCAAAAACGTTTCAATGTTCGCCTGCTTCTTAGGGCTTGGTCTCGGTTATGCAATTAGCTACGGAAAGCCGATGCTATTGACCGCAGTGATACCAATGTTCAGTGTTCAGTTTCTTGTCATGGAGCTGCTCAGAAATAGTCGGTTTCAGGAACTTGTACAAAATCCAATTGCCGCCCGTGCCGGACAGGGACTTTATTTCGGCTCATGGCAGCACAGCCTTGTGGCTTACGGTGTCATTCTACTGACTTTCACTCTTACCACGATCACATTCATACCACTGGGACAACTACCATCGTACTTCATGTCGAAACTCCCCCGACTGCAGGCCTACGGTTACAACCTTGTCGGAAGCCTGTTAGGAATCTCGGCATTCACTTCGCTTTCATTTTTTTTGGGCTCCGCCGGCCGTATGGCTTCTCTTCCCTACCTTGGCACTTCTATGGTTTTCACGCCACCACCGAGGAGCATTCTGGCTTTCAGCAGTGCTGGCTCTACTAGCCATCATTGCTATTCAACGGCCGCTGCCGGAAACAACCGAAATTCACTCCCCATACCAGCTGATCAGCTTTAATCGTAAAAACCTTAGTTTGAAGGTGAACAACGCCTGGTTTCAACAAATATACAGCCAGCAGAAGGATCGTCACTTGTATGACGGCCCCGATGGCACGCAAGGTGAGCAATACACGTTTCCATATCAGTTCGTTCATAATCCAAAGCGTGTTCTCATAGTGGGCGCTGGAACCGGTAACGACACCTCAGCTGCTCTCTTGAATAACGCTTCTCACGTTGATGCTGTTGAGATTGACCCAGCAATTCTGGGGCTAGGAAAGCAATTCCACCCTGATGAACCCTATTCAGCACCCAATGTTAATGCCATTCTTGATGACGCCCGGTCTTTCATTCGCCGTTCAAACCAGAATTACGACCTTATTGTCTACGGAGGCTTGGATGCACACACATCGGCCAGCGCATTGTCTTCTGTACGGCTCGACAGCTTCGTCCACACCATTGAAGGATACCGAGAGGCACGAGGCCTGCTAAGTGATGATGGGTTGATCGTGGTAATTTTTGCTTTGACTTCGCGAGAGCAGGGTAAGAAGCTTTTCGTGATGCTGAAGGAAGCATTTGATGGAAAGGAGCCTAAAGTTTTCAGACACGCCGGAAATTCTTGGCTAGTAACCCTTGTGAGCGGCAACAGTGATAAGCACCTATCTCTCCGCGTTGAGGATTCCTTTGTTGAAATTACTGATCAGTTTAACAACGGCAACTTAGGGGTTGATCCATCGACGGATGATTGGCCATTTCTGTACATCAATAAGCGCACATATCCAATTGGATACGCTATTCTGTTGTCCATGTTATTCGTCGTAGCTATAGTGATTGCTAACCAAACCGTAGACAAGGGGGCTCGCCTTATAAGTGCTCCTAGTTTCTTTCTTGGAGTTGGGTTCTTGCTGGTAGAAGCCAAGAACATCACAGAACTGGGTCTGGTTCTCGGCAACCGATGGCAAGTGATTAGCGTAGTCATTGCCAGTATTCTCCTAATGGCGTTCTTGGCCAATCTACTTGCCATAAGGTTGAAGACACACGATTTGGGGCTCATTTATATATTGCTATTATCGTCCCTAGCTCTAGGCACCATTTACTTGCCAGCAATTGCGGCTTCGGGCAACTTGAAAAACTCGTTGCCACTCGCCACTGTGGTTCTAGCTGCACCCCTTTTCTTCTCTGGACTTGCTTTCTCACTAGAGTTGAAACGCGCAAATTCGATCATTGTTGTAATGTCATCTAATCTACTCGGTGCCATGCTTGGCGGTATCCTCGAATACAACTCCCTGTATTTCGGATTTCGAGGACTGTACGTCATTGCGATATTGGTCTACGTAATGGCTTTTATTTTTTCAGTTCGGAGATGGCGACCCATTCCACTGTAAACCGAACATCGGCGGGACGTCAGGTTGCCGTTGGTTGCCCGTCAAGCTCGCGTGTTCGGAACGGGGTATGCTTTGGATAGACATACATGTAGTCTACTTTAGTCAGGCGCGAGCCCCCTCCTTGCTCGCGTCTGCTATTTAACCGTCGGCCCAAGTCCTATCGTGGGAGCTTGACCATCAATGCCCCCCTCGCTTCACTCCCCCACGACCAAACCTATGTAGTAGCAATTATTGTGCAGTTCAAATTCCGCCAAAGTTTGTATGTCTTGGCTATTTACTGATGAACCTCTTGTTTCGCCAGCCCCATCGGTGCGCGCAGTACAGCGAGAAAATGAATTGCCCAATTCCCGCGAGCCATCCACTGAGGGAAGGCGGTGGCATCATGAATGGTATGGATGAAGTGATGAAGCCTGACAGGATTATTCCCATCAAAAACAGCACCACATTAGCCATAATCCTCCGTAACAAGAGCTTTGCGTGGGACTCAAAGTTTTTGGGTCGAATTCTCTATTTTCCTGCGCGCTCACGTCTATCGTCCCACTACCAGCCTACGCCAACCTAGGGTATGATATGAATATACGTTTACAACAAAACAACGGGTCGTGCAGGTGATTGGGACACCCACACGACCCTGACCCAAACGCTGTCGGAGCAGCGAAGGGCTGTTTTGTTGTCTATCTATAGGGAGGTGGTTATAGACACCAAGGGCTTATCAAGTAACCGATTCCACGCAATATTGCAAGTGGAGGGCACGGTCGATATACAGGGTGTTTTTCACCCATTAGTGGGGGTATACGCCAGAATTGTCGTTGATTTCACAACAAATCTGGGGAATGAGCCGCACAGGACTCGAACCTGTAACCAAGGGCTTAAAAGGCCCCTGCTCTGCCAATTGAGCTAGCGGCCCGGGCAAGATGATTCTATCATTCCGAATCAGGGGGGTCAATGGAGGGGCTATGCTCGTCCTGCGGGGCGGGACTGTAGCGCTGGGCATAAAGCAGCACCCCGATGGCTATCAGCAGCAACCCCGAAATCAGCCCGATTGATTGCCACAAACCGAAATAGGGCAGCCTGCTCGGGATATTGTGGCTGCCGATGCCGAGCACGTCCGCCAGCCCGGAGACTGCGCAGATTACATAGCCCGTGGCCAAAAGCCGCAGCCCGATTTTCTCACGCAGCCGGTGTGGCATCGCGCGATGGCGCGTGGCGTAAGCGTAGATGTACCCGCCGAGCGTCATCACCCCGATGCCGAACAGAATCACAATCAACTGCAGGATGCCGACACCGGGGTTCAAATCCAGGTTGACGATGACCGGGAACATGCCTATCAGAAACATGGTGAACCCAAAAACCACCCCGGCCACGCCCGCGCGCGCGAGTTGGCTGAGCCCCTCAGGGGCACTGCCGTGTTCGCTCATTCGGGCAGCCCCCGATGCAATGCTGCCAGCCAGTTTCCCGACAGCAGTTGCTTCACCTGCCCGGAGCCGTAACCAAGTTGGCCGAGCGCAGCGCCAATCATGTGTAGATCTGCCACGCTGTCCATTGGGGTGGGAATAGCATCCGCGCCGAAGCCGCCGTCGAAATCCGAGCCGATGCCGACGTGCCTGCTGCTTCCGGTGAGTTGGCAAATGTAGTCCATTATCTCTGCCACGCGCTTCACGCTGACGGCCTGCTTACCCTCGGCCGGCCGCCAGCCCGTTTTCAGGAATCTATTATAGGGTATCACTCCAATCACCCCGTCTCGCGCTGCCAGTTTTCGGATCTGGTCATCGCTTAGCGCCCGCTCCGGCGTGCTCAAATCTGCGGCGCAGCGTGGGTTTGCATGCGATGCGATGATAACGCCATCGTAGCGCTCGAGCGCCTGCTCGAAACTGCGCTCCGACATGTGGCTAACATCAAGAATGATGCCATGTGCGGCCATGTGTTCCAGCAGCGCTTCGCCGGCGCGGGTGAGCGCGCCTGGGTCGCCGGTGCCGCCGCAGTAGCGCGTGCGCGCCCAGGCCGGGCCGATAAGCCGTACTCCGCGCTCGTGCCAGTGTTGCACCTCGTTCGGCGCGCGGATGGGGTCCGCTCCCTCCATCAAAAGCACCAGCCCGATACGGCGCTGTGTCGGTGGCTGCGCCTCCCAACTGCCGGTCACCGCATCTAGGTCGGCGCGATTGCGAATGACGCGAAATGCGGGATGTTCCTCTTCCATCCGGAGGTAATGATCCAGCTGCGCGTGCGCCAGCCGATGGGCCTCAGCGGCGTCGCGATAACACAATTGGTCCCAGGTGCCCAGTCGGCGGCGCTGCGGGGAGACAAATAGAGTCGCGATAATCACGCCCACGCGCCCGCTGAGCCATTCCGCGCGACCCAGGCATGCCATGCCGTTTTGAGTGGGTGTCTCGCTTCCGGCTTCGGCTGCGCGAATCTGCCGCGCCGAGGTGGTGTAATCGCGGCCAAACGTGAGCGCGTTCCAGGCGATGTCCTCATGGGCATCCACTATGAGCACGGCGGCAATCGTAGCGACAAGCGCCGGGGTTGTCAAACCGGCCAGAGTGCTATAATCGCACGGTCATGTTGGTGCTGGCGGTGATGCTGACGGCCTGCGCGCTCTTCGGGTTACCGGGTGTGCTCATTCATCTTAACCTGCGCGCACGCGGTTTCGGGCTGATTCCGTCCCTTGGGCTGGGTGTGGCCGCGCTGGTGGTGATTTTCTCGGCG
>Ga0208278_1000880_pt1 | contig 15208 bp, 12 predicted proteins | sample ETN01SmetaG_FD_185794 | JGI IMG/M metagenome (GOLD analysis project Ga0208278, IMG submission 185794) | Marine microbial and viral communities from oxygen minimum zone, Eastern Pacific Ocean - ETNP2014F12-01SV259 (SPAdes) (version 2) | ecosystem: Environmental > Aquatic > Marine > Oceanic ...
CACTGCCCTCATTATCGTGGGGCCCGTCCTGGGCGGGGAAGATTTCGACGACAGCCGCCTTTATGCCCCCGGCCACAGCCACATCATGCGGCAGAAAAAATAGCCTTAACCGTTTCCGCTCTAGTTGCCCTGAAGGGCTTTCTTGACGATTTTCTTGATCTGCCGGTTACGGCCGTTATCGGCAAAGGTCTGAATATCGCGTCCCGTATAATCCTGAAGCATCAGGTCACTGCCTTTTTCGATGAGGAATTCCACCACCCGGGTCTGCCCAGCCTCGACGGCCCGCATCAGGGGGGTAAAGCCGTTACGGTTCTGGATGTCAATATCGGAACCGGCCTCGAGCAGGATTTCCACCACATCCGTGTGGCCGCGCTCACAGGCCCAGACCAGCGGCGTATTGCCGAAGCTGTCCTTGAAATTGATGTTGGCGCGGTATTTGAGCAGGGTTTCCATCATCTCCACGTTACCATCCTTGGCGGCGTAGAAAAGCGGGGTCAGGCCCTTACCATCTACCTTGTTCACGTCATATCCGCGCTCCAGGAATCCTTCCACCGTCTCCACGTCGCCGTCGCGCACAGCGATAATATAGACCAGTTCAGGAAAAATATCGCTTTCCAACGCCGCCACGGAAACGGGACAAAGAAGCGCCAGCCCCACGAGGGCGATAACAAAATTACGCATGATTATTCCATCCAAACCCCAGAAATGCCCCTTATTAGCGCCGACCAGCGGCGGTTTCGTCAAGCTGCTTCACACGCATATAGAGCCAGGCCAGTATATCCTCTATCCGCTCCAGCCTGGGACCGGGTTCGGGCGGGGGCCGGGATAGAAAGAGAACGGGGATTCTGGCCTCGCGAGCCGCGATGATCTTGGCTTCGGTGGCGGTCCCGCCGCTCATCTTCGCCACCAACACGTTGATGCGGTAGCGCTTTATAAGCGCCCGTTCCTCATCCAGGCTAAAGGGGCCGCACCCCAGGACAACCTCGTAATCCTTGCCTTCTGTTCCCAGCGGCAGCCCCCCCTCGGGGCGGGAGATCAGACGCACCAGGAACCATGATTTCGGCTGACCCGGCGGGCGCTGTCGGGCGAAGGCCTCCAGACCACCCGCGCCCAGTGTCAGAAACACGCGCCGCTCCACCCAGGGCAGGGATTCGGCCACGGCGGTCATGTCGGGAAGTTCCACCCATTGGTCCCCGGGCTGTTTCCGCCATGGCGGACGGTCGAGAACGATCCGCTCTACGTTTTGCGTTTTACAGGCAAGCCGCGCATTCCTGGAAATGGTTGCGGCAAAGGGGTGAGTGGCGTCAATGAGCCAGTCCACTTCCTGTTGTTGCAGATAATCTCCAAGGCCCCGCGGGCCGCCGAAGCCACCGATGCGGACCTCTCCGGGGATGCCGATGCCCCGGACCCCCGTGGTCTCGACCCTGCCCGCAAGCGACGTGATAACCCTCAGCACCTCGCCATGAGCCGACGTCACCAGACGCGCCAGTTCGCCCGCTTTGGTGGTGCCCCCAAGTATCAACAAGGTCTGTGTCATTGCCATGTTTTCCCTTCCGGAAACGGCGATCATCCTGCGGCGCACCCCACTAGTTTGCCGCCGCTGTCGAAGATGGCCACCTCCACCAGCATATCCGATATGTCGCCGCCATTGTCCAAAACCTCGAGCGCCACCTGCCGCGCTTCTTCCGCGATGCGGTCGGCCAGGGGCAGGTCATGAGCCCGCGCAAAATTGAGAAGCGCCCCGGCGGAGCCGACGGCCAGGGCGAAGACGGCCTCTTCGTCGGCACCCATTTCCACAAGGTGGGTGGAAAGCCTGGATAAATCCACCCTGGAGCGCCCCGAATGAAGGTCGAGGTGTCCCGCCGCCAGCTTCGATATCTTGGCGAATCCTCCGGCCAGGGTCAGCCTCGGCACGGGGTGGCGGCGCAGGTATTTAAGCAGCCCGCCAGCGAAATCTCCCATTTCTACAAGCGCAGCGTCGGCGAGTCCGTGCAGTTTCTGTACCCCGCGTTCCGAAGTACGGCCGGTGGATGCGGCGATATGGGTAAACCCGCCCGCCCGCGCCACATCCACGCTGCGGTGGATGGCTTCGACCCATGCCGCACAGGAATAGGGGACGACGATGCCCGTGGTGCCGAGAACAGACAGCCCGCCGACGATGCCAAGACGCTGGTTGAGGGTTTTTCGCGCTAGCTTTTCACCGCCGGGGACAGAAACGGTGACGGTCACATCATGGGCAACACCGTGGTTGGCGGCAATGGCGGCGATTTCGTTCCGCATCATTTCGCGCGGAACGGGGTTGATGGCGGGTTCGCCCACCTCCAGCACCAGGCCGGGCCGCGTGACCTCGCCCACGCCTTCCCCGGCGCGAAACACCACGCCGCCGCCGTCCTCCCGCAAACGCACGGTGGCGCGGATTTCCGCGCCGTGGGTGACGTCGGGATCGTCCCCGGCATCCTTGATAATTCCCACCGTGGCGTGGACGCCTTCGGCGTCCTCGCCCTTTTCTTTGGTAGCAATGGCGAAGGAGACGCGCTCGCCGCGCGGCAGGGTGATGGTGACGGGGTTGGGGAAGTCGCCACCCAGAAGCGCCTCGAAGGCTGCCACAGCGGCTGCTGTGGCGCATGCCCCGGTGGTATAACCCGTGCGCAGGTCATTTTGTGGCCGTTTCCGCATAGATGTCAGTCTAGCCGCCCCGCCACGGGGCCGAAAGCCACCGTCTAGTAATCTGCCGAACCTTTCCCGATGCCCCCGTCGCGGATAGACTGCGCCCTTCCACTGCAACCTCGGGAAGGATTTCATGGACCAACAGCCGAAACTCACCGAACAGGGGCTTTCCCTGGAGCTTGCTCCCTTCGAGCCGGGCTGGGTGTGGCTGGTAGGGGCGGGACCGGGCGATCCCGGGTTGCTCTCTCTCTATGCCCTGCATGCCTTGCAATATGCCGATGTGATTGTCTATGACGCGTTGGTGGCCCGCAGCATCCTCGAACTAGCGAACAAAGAGGCGCGGCTGGAATTCGCCGGCAAGCGCGGCGGCCGTCCCTCACCCACCCAGCCCGACATTTCCCGCCGTCTGGTAGACCTGGCGAAAGAAGGGCTGCGGGTACTACGCCTGAAGGGTGGCGATCCCTTTGTGTTCGGACGTGGCGGAGAGGAAGCCCTGGCCTTGGTGGCGGCCGGGGTGCCTTTCCGCTTAGTGCCCGGAGTCACTTCTGGCATCGGCGGGTTGGCCTATGCCGGGATTCCAGTTACCCACCGCGAAACCAACTCAATTGTCACCTTCGTCACCGGCCATATGGCGGGCGGCGAGCTTCCCGACGCCATAGAATGGAAGGCGCTGGCCCGTATATCGCCGGTCATCGTCTTCTATATGCCGCTCACTCATCTCGGGAAAATTTCTGATCACCTCATGGCTGCAGGCCGGGGCGAAGGAGAACCCGTAGCCGCAATCTCCAAGGCCACCACACGGGACCAGCAGGTTCTCACCTCCACCCTCGGAGAATGCGCCGAGGCGGTCAGGGCAAGCGGCATCAAGCCGCCGGTGTTGTTCGTGGTGGGACCGGTGGTGAAGCTGCGCGACGGCCTCGACTGGCTGGGGGCGCTGTCCGGCAAGCAACTCCATCCCGATCCCCTTAAAAGCGGAGGCGGCACATGACGGATCCTCTAGATCAGAGACCGTTTTGGGGTGCGACACCCCTTTTCGTTCTCATGGCGGTGGCGCTGGTGCTGACGGTCTGGGCGCTGCTTGGTGGGGCGGGGCAGCAAAAGCCCCAACCCGTCGTCCTCGGGAGCCCCATCACCCTTGCCGACCAGTATGGCCGCAGGGGCGGGGGCGACGCCATGGCGGGGAAGTTCCTGCTCGTTACCTTCGGCTATACCTTCTGTCCCGACGTCTGCCCCACCATCCTGCGCGACATGAGCGCGGCGGTGGACCTGTTAGGCGATGAGGGGGAAAAAGTGGTTCCCGTCTTCATCACCATTGATCCGGAACGCGACACGCAAGAACGGATGAAGGACTATGCCGCCCATTTCCACCCGCGCTTGCTCGCCTTTACCGGCGCCCCAGAGGAAATCGCCGCCACCGCCGGGGACTTCCGTATCTACTATGCCCGCTCGCAGGTGGAAACAGGGATGGACGACTATCTGATGGACCATACGGCGCTGGTTTTCCTGATGGCGCCAGACGGAAGCTACATCGCTAATTTTTTCTACGGCACAACGCCGGAAAACATGATGATGGTCATGGAGCAACACCTGTGACGGCATGCCTATGACACCTCCGGGCATCATCATCGCCGCCCCGGCCAGCGGCAGCGGTAAGACCGTCCTCACACTTGCCCTGTTGCGGCATCTGAGCCAGTCCGGCCTCGCGGTGGCCTCGGCCAAGACTGGCCCCGACTATATAGACCCTGCCTTTCATGCCGCCGCCACCGGGCGCGCCTGCGTCAATCTCGATCCCTGGGCCATGCGCGGGGAAAGCCTAGACCGTCTCATTTCCCGTATGGGGCAAGGAGCGAAACTTCTTATATGCGAAGGCGTCATGGGCCTGTTCGACAGTGCCGCCAGCGGTTCCGGATCGAGCGCCGATCTGGCGGTGCATACGGGCTGGCCGGTGGTTCTAGTGGTGGATTCTCGCCACCAGGGGGCCTCGGCGGCCGCGGTGGTGCGGGGATTCGCCTCCCATCGCGATGATGTGGAGGTGGCGGGCGTGGTCTTCAATAATGTGGGCGGCGCCCGGCATACCGATATCCTGCGTGAGGCCACGGCCGCAGCCCTGCCGGAGCTGCCGGTTCTTGGTTGTGTGCCCCACGATCCCGCCTTGACCCTGCCTGAGCGCCATCTCGGCTTGGTCCAGGCAGCGGAACATCCCCAACTCGAGGCCTTCCTCGGAACCGCCGCCCAAAACCTCGCCGCCCATGTGGACACGGACGCCCTGGTGGCCCTGGCGCGGTCTGCTCGGATAAAAGAGAAACCCCCGGCTGTTGCTCCCGTATTGATTCCCCCTCTGGGCCAGCGCATCACCGTGGCCCGGGACGAGGCTTTCGCTTTTTCCTACGCATCCGTGCTGGAGGGCTGGCGCGGGGCCGGGGCGGAGCTTTGCTTCTTCTCGCCACTGGCCGGTGAAGGACCGGACGAGACGGCGGACGCCGTTTACCTGCCCGGCGGTTATCCCGAGCTTCACGCGGGAAAGCTGGCGGCGAGTGCGGATTTCCTTGGCGGCCTGAAAGGCGCCGCCGAACGGGGCGCCGTGATCTTCGGGGAATGCGGGGGCTATATGGTTCTGGGCGAAACGCTTATGGACGGCGAGGGGACCTCCCACGCCATGGCGGGGCTGCTGCCGCTTGCCACCACCTTCGCCACGCGTTCCTTGCATTTGGGCTATCGTGAGGTGCGGTTGGCGACGGAAACGGCGTTAGGGGCAAAGGACGCTCTCTTCCGGGGCCATGAATTCCACTATGCGGAGATCATGGAAGAAGGGCCGGGGAACGCCCTGTTGGCCTGTCATGATGCCCGGGGCGGAGCGCTGGGGCCCGCCGGGCTGTACTCGGGCAAGGTGATGGGTTCCTTCATCCACCTCATTGACGGGGGATAACAGAAGACCTTTCGGAGGTGCTTGCTTGGGGGGTGTTACCTACCGATGCCGATGCCCGACATGAGTTGGTCCCAGAACCCGGCGCCGGGGCGGATTTCCCTTTCCCCGGAGGACGTCTCGGCCTCTACCACGATTCCGGCGGGGGCGGAAAAGGCCTCCGGCGTCGTCGCCACCAGCCGCGCGCCGGGAAGCTGGCGCGGCGCCAGTCCTTGATGGGCCACCAGCATGAACTCCCGCCACAGCCGCGCCGGCAGGCCGCCGCCGGTAACCTTCGCCATGGGCGTGTTGTTGTCATTGCCAAACCACACCCCGGTGACTAGATCGGCGCTGTAGCCGATGAACCAGGCATCCCGGAAATCCTGGCTGGTGCCGGTCTTGCCCGCCGCCGGGCGGCCGATCCACGCCGCCTGTCCCGTGCCTAGGGCGATCACCGCGCTCAGCATGTCATGGAGCCTGGCCACGTTGCCCGGCGCAATCACCCGTCCCGGACCGGAACCGGCGCGGCGGTAAAGAAGCTCCCCCTCGCTGCTGTGGATTTCCCTGATGCCGTAGGGCCACACGCCCTCTCCTTCATTGGCCAGTGCCGCATAGGCCCCCGTCATTTCCATCAGACTCACCCCAGCGGTGCCCAGCGCCAGCGCCGGTCCTTTGGGTAAGCTCGATGTGATGCCCAGCCGCCGGGCGGCCTCGCGTACACGCCCACGTCCCGAACGCTCACTGACCCGCACCGCCACCGAGTTAATGGAACGGGCCAGCGCCTCTTTCAAGGATACCGCGCCCACGTATGTGCCGCCATAGTTGCGGGGACTCCAGCCCTCTACCGTTACCGGCGCGTCCTGGAAAGTGTCCTCGGGGCGCATGCCGCTTTCCAGCGCCGCCAGATAGACCACCAGCTTGAAGGCGGAGCCGGGCTGGCGCCGGGCCTGGGTGGCGCGGTTGAACTGGCTGTCGCCATAATCGCGCCCGCCCACCATGGCCCGTATAGCGCCCTCGGGGCTGAGCGCGATCAGCGCCGCCTGGCGGGCATCGGCTTGGAGGCCCTCCTTCTCGGCAAGTTCCACCAGGTTGGTCTCGGCGTTCTTCTGTAGGGTCCTGTCCAGCGTGGTAGCGACCACAAGATCATGGTCGGCACCGCCGATATAGCCGGAAATGCGGGGTAGGACCCAGTCCACGAAATAGCGCGTGCTGCGCGGCGGGGCCTTGGGAAATTTCGGCTTCGGCATGGCCTGTTTTGCGTTTTTCATCTGATCAGGCGTGAGATAGCCCGCCGCCACCATAATGGCCAGGATCTGAGCCGTGCGCTGCTCGGAAAGCTCTGGATTGCGGGTGGGGGCGAATCGCGACGGAGCTTTGAGCAGGCCTGCGATCAAAGCCGATTCGTACAAGCTCAGATCACGGGTGCTCTTGTTGAAATACTTAGCCGAGGCAGCCTCCACGCCATAGGTGCCGGCACCCAGATAGACCCGGTTGAGATAGATGGTGAGCAGCTGTTCCTTTGTGAACCTGCGTTCCAGCCACAGGCTCAGCATGCTTTCCTGAATCTTGCGCTTGATGGTGCGTTCGGGCGTAAGGAACAGATTCTTGGCAATCTGCTGGGTGATGGTGCTGCCGCCCTGGACGATGCGACCGCTCTTGAGGTTGACCCACATGGCCCGCGCCAGCCCGATCACATCGATTCCGAAATGCCTGAAGAAACGCCGGTCCTCAGTGGCGAGAACGGCCTCGATCAGGGTCTGCGGCATCTCGTCGGTCTGGATGGGACGACCGTAGAGGTCGCCAAAGGTAGCGATGACCCCGCCCGCGCGGTCGAGAAGGGTGATGCTGGGCCGCCGCGTGGCCGCCGACAGCCTGTCGATATCGGGCAGGTCTATGGCATACCAGCCGATGACCCCGCCCAGCGAGACACCGCCCCAGATGGCCGCCAGCACCGCCCCTTTCACGAAGACGCCCAGCAGGGACCCCCGTTTTTTCCGGGAATCTTTCCGGCGGGAGGATTTTTTAAACGCTTTCTTCGGTTTTTTAGCGGCAGCGGATTTGGGCTTGCTTCCGCGCCGCGTTTCCGTGCGGCCGGCGCTGGGGATATCCACCCGGCGGCTGCCGCCGCCCTTGCCCGAACGTGATGCCATGGTTGAGCCCGTCCCCGAGAATTCCCTACGCGAAGGCCCAAGGGAAGCCCATAATCACGGCGGAATTGGGGCAAGAACGCCGAACACTCCGCACAGGGGGCCGCCGAAAAAATTTCCATAATCCAGCAAGGGGTGGTTGGGGGATAAAAAGAGAGAGAACGTCGGGCCGAAAAAAGAAGGCCAGGGGACGTCGGCCCCCAACAAAGAGGGCTTAATTCAGTAAGGCGTCCCCTTAATTCCCTAAGGGTCTAGATAACTTGATTACTTATGGTCTCTATTCCCAAACATTCTCCTGATGAGCCTGTAGAGGTCCCGATCCCGGTAATTGAAACGCCACCCGCATTCCTTGAGATGGAGAGAGGTGGTGAGGGGAGAGGCCCCCCGCCCCTTAAATATCCAAATTTGCCACTTTTAGAGCGTTGTCCTGGATGAATTCGCGGCGCGGCTCCACCACGTCACCCATCAGTGTGGAGAACACTTCCTCAGCGGCGTCGCCGTGGTCCACCTTCACCTGAAGCAGGGTGCGCGCCTGCGCGTCGAGGGTGGTTTCCCAGAGTTGGTCGGGGTTCATCTCGCCCAGCCCCTTGTAACGCTGGACCGAAACGCCCTTGCGCCCCAGATCCATCACCGCCTCTACCAGGCCGGTGGGCGCAGTGATGGTGATATCGCCGTCCTTTGTGGTGAGCCGTGCGTGGCGCGTATAGACTGCCTGAAGCTCGCCTGCCATGTCGTCTAGCTTGCGTGCCTCAGAGCCTTCGATGAGATCGCGGCTAATCACGTATTTCTCCGGCACCCCACGCAGGCGGCGCGAAAACACAAGCCCCGAATCGCCGTCGAAGACGCCGCTCCAGCCCCGTTCATGCTCCGGTGACAGGGCGTCTAGCCGCTTGGCGATATAAGCGGCGGCCTCGCCGGCGCGGGTCGGGTCGGCATATATTTCGTTATTGAGGGCCCCGGCGATGGCGGCCTGTTCGGCGACACCGGCATTACCGATGCGCCGCGTCATGGGCCCCAGCAAGGTGCGCGCCAACCGCGCCCGGTCGATAAGCTCGCGCAGGTCGCTTCCCGCCCGCTGGCTATCGTCATAGAGAGTGAGCACCACCTCGTCCAAGGCCGCGTCGATGAGGAAATCCTCCAATCCGCGCTCATCCTTCAAATAGACCTGGCTGTTGCCCCGCTTGGTGCGATAAAGCGGCGGCTGGGCGATGTAGAGGTACCCCTTCTCGATCAATTCGGGCATCTGGCGGTAGAAGAAGGTGAGAAGCAGGGTGCGGATATGGCTGCCGTCCACGTCAGCGTCGGTCATGATGATGATCTTGTGATAGCGAGCCTTTTCGATGTCGAAATCCTCGGGTCCGATGCCGGTGCCCAACGCCGTGATCAAGGTGCCGATTTCCACCGAACTCAGCATCTTGTCGAAACGCGCCCGTTCCACATTCAAGATCTTGCCGCGCAGGGGCAGGATGGCCTGGGTGGCGCGGTCGCGCCCCTGCTTGGCGGAACCGCCGGCGGAATCGCCCTCAACGATGAAAAGCTCGCTTAAGGCCGGGTCGCGCTCCTGACAATCGGCCAGTTTTCCGGGTAGGGACGACACGTCGAGCGCGCCCTTGCGGCGGGTGAGGTCGCGGGCCTTGCGCGCGGCCTCTCGTGCCGCGGCGGCCTCCACCACTTTCGAAACCACCTTCCTGGCCTCGGCGGGATGTTCCTCGAACCACTGGCCAAGCTTATCGCCGACGATGCCTTCGACGATGGGGCGCACCTCCGAAGACACCAGCTTGTCCTTGGTCTGGGAGGAAAACTTGGGGTCCGGCACCTTCACCGAGAGGACACAGGTCAGGCCTTCCCGCGCGTCATCACCCGAAAGTGCCACCTTTTCCTTCTTGGCGATGCCGGTCTCGGCGGCAAAGGTGTTGATGGTGCGGGTCAGCGCCCCGCGGAACCCGGCAAGATGGGTGCCGCCATCACGCTGGGGGATGTTGTTGGTGAAGCACAGCATGGTCTCGTGATAGCTGTCGGTCCACTGTAGGGAGGCCTCCACTGTCAGCCCGTCGCGCTCGCCGGTGATGGTGATGGGGGGCGCGTGCAGCGGCGTCTTGGAGCGATCGAGATAGTGGACAAAGGCCTCGATTCCGCCCTCGTAATGCATTTCCACGGAGTTGGGCTCCACCCCGCGGCGGTCGTTGAGGACTAGTGTTACCCCGGAATTGAGGAAGGCCAGCTCGCGCAGGCGGTGTTCGAGCTGGGCGAAGTCGAACGCCGTGTTGGAAAAGGTCCCCGGTGAGGGATGAAAGGTGATGCTGGTGCCGGTCTTGTCCCCGGCCTCGCCTACCACGTCCAGCGGGGCTTCGGCCTCGCCGTCGTGAAAGCGCATGAAGTATTCCTTGTCGTTGCGCCAGATGGTGATCTCCAGCTTGTCGGAAAGGGCGTTGACCACCGAGACGCCGACGCCGTGCAGGCCGCCGGACACCTTGTACGAGCTATGGTCGAATTTTCCCCCGGCGTGAAGCTGGGTCATGATGACCTCGGCCGCCGAAATTCCTTCCTCGGTATGGATGTCCACGGGAATCCCGCGCCCATTATCCACCACCGTCACCGATTCGTCGGGGTTGAGCGTCACCGTGATGAGGTCGCAGAATCCGCCCAGCGCCTCGTCGATGGAATTGTCCACCACCTCATAGACCATGTGGTGCAGGCCCGATCCGTCATCGGTGTCGCCGATATACATGCCGGGGCGCTTGCGCACGGCGTCGAGCCCGCGCAGCACCTTGATCTGTTCGGCGTCATAGTCGCCCTTGATCTCTCCGCCTTCGGTCATATCGGGCGTTTCGGGAGCTTCGGGTATTTTTTGGTCTTTTTCACTCATCTTCGGTTTCGTGATTGTCTGTGGGTCATACTTGGGGGCTCATAATCGGGTTCATAACTCAGACAGCAAGAGCCACGCCGTCGGCCACGTGATAAAAATGCGCCCGGCCCGAGAGGCCCTTGAACTGGACCGGGTCGGTGCCGGTAAGCCAGGCCTGGGAGCCCAGGGAGCCAAGCCGCTCGAACAGCGCGTTGCGCCGCTCGTTGTCAAGATGGGCCGCCACCTCGTCCAGCAACAGCAACGGCGCCGCGCCCCGCGCTTCGCGGATCAGCCCCGCCACGGCCAGAAGAATGGAGATCAACAATCCTTTCTGTTCTCCAGTGGAGCACTCCCTGGCCTCCACACCGCTGGGGCTCATCTCCACCTCCAGATCACTGCGCTGTGGCCCGTGGGCGGTGCGTCCGCTTTCCGCGTCATGAGCGCGGCTGGCCGCTAGTGCCGCGTGGAAGCGCTCCTCAGCGTTCAGCGCCGGCCCCTCGTCTAGCCAGGTCTCCACGTCGCCGGTGGCCTGTACGCGGGGCACGGGAAAGGGCCCGTAGTCGCGCTCACAGGCATGGTTCAGCATGGCCGCCATTTCCCGCCGCGCGCAGGCGATGGCGATTCCGGTCTGGGCCAGGGTCTCTTCCAGGCAGGAAAGCCAGGCCGTGTCGGCGTAACCGCCTTTTTCGCGCAGCAGGCGGGCGCGTTCGCGCAAGACTCGCTCGTAAGAAGCTGTGCGCGCGGCATGTCCGGGATCAAACCCCGCTACGATGCGGTCGAGAAACCGCCGTCGAGCGCCGACGCCTTCGCAAAACAGTCGGTCCATGGCCGGCGTAAGCCAGACCGAGCCCATCCATTCCGTCAGCGCGCCCGGACGCGCGGACTGGCCGTTGATGTGAACCATGCGCCGTGCGCCGCTACGCTGGTCGTTACCGCCATCGCCGTGGTTTTTCCCTGAATCCCCGCCGGAATCCTGGCCCGGCTCCAGGCCGGTGCCCAGATCCACCTCGCCTGCGGGCGTGTCCAGGGCCGCAGCGACGGCCCACACCGCGCCGGGGCCGGCGTCGCGCCGTGTTACGTCGCTCAGCCGCGCTCCGCGCAGGCCCCGTCCCGGCGCCAGTTAGGACACCGCTTCGAGAAGGTTGGTCTTGCCCGCGCCGTTGGCCCCGGTCAGCACCACCGGGCCGGGATTCGGCTCCAGCCGCAGCGCGGAATAATTGCGGAAATCGGTGAGGGTTAGGCGGCGCACTGCCCAGTTCGCGGTCTTGCCCGCTGCTGTGTCCGCCCCGGAAAGGTGCGCAGGGGAGCCGGGTCCGGATTCTGCTCTGGATTCTGGTCCAGATTCTGGGCCGTGGGCCGGGACCTGGGTGTGAAGAACTCCTCTCACACCCGCATCGGCATCAGGACGTAAAGGGCGCTGCCGTCGGCAGCGTCGCGGACAATAGTGGGGGATGAGGCGTCCGCCAAGTCAAAACGCGCTGTGCCGCCTTCGATCTGCTGGGTAATGTCGAGCAGGTAACGAGAATTGAATCCGATCTCCACCGGATCCGCGTCGTATGTCACCTCCAGCTCCTCAGTAGCGGTGCCGCTTTCCGGGCTCGACGAGGAAAGCGTCAGGCTGTTCTTGTCGAGCGCTACCTTCACGGCCCGTGATTTTTCGGTGGAAATGGTGGAAACCCTGTCCACAGCCTCGGCGAAGGGTTTGCAGTCCACCTCCAGATGCTTGTCGTTACCCTCGGGGATCACCCGTTGATAGTCAGGAAAGGTGCCATCGATCAGTTTCGAGGTCAGCACCACGTTATCAAAAGTGAAACGAATCTTGGTGTCGGAAAGCGCAACCGCGACATCCACCTCGTTGTCCTCGATAAGCTTGCGCAGCTCGGTCACCGCCTTGCGTGGCACGATGACGCCGGGCATGTCCGCCGCGCCGTCGGGCTGGGGCGTCTCCATGCGGGCTAGACGGTGACCGTCGGTGGCCACCACCCGCAGCACCGGAGCGCTGTCCTCGTCGGTAGTGTGGAAATAGATACCGTTGAGGTAATAGCGGGTTTCCTCCGACGACATGGCGAACCGGGTGCGGTCCACCAGGTTTCGGCACAGGGCGGCGGAAAGGGTAAAGCCGTGCGGCAGATCGCCATTGGTCATCACCGGGAATTCGTCCGTCCCCAGACAGGAAAGCGAAAACCGGGAGCGGCCGGCGCAAATCTCCATATGGCCGCCGCCTTCGCCGCCTTCGAAGGAAATCTGTGAGCCTTCGGGTAGTTTGCGGACGATGTCATAGAGGGTATGGGCCGGCAGGGTGATGGCGCCGGGGGCGGCCACGTCAGCGGGCACCTTTTCGACGATGGCGATATCCATGTCCGTGGCAGTAAGCGAGAGGCTGTCATCGGCGCCTTCGATCATCACGTTGGAAAGGATGGGAATGGTGGTGCGGCGCTCCACCACGCTCTGGACATGGGCCAACGCCTTTTGCAGAGCAGTGCGTTCGATGGTGAGTTTCATGGTGATTCTAGGATCAGGATCTATGCAAAAAAGAGTATGAAAATAACGGTTCCGAAGAGAGGACAATCGCCCCTTTGCCAGCCCTTTTGGGAAGGGGCTTAATTATAGCAGAAGGGCCGGGATTCCGAAGCTTTTTCCTTGTTTTTCGCAGCTTTTTCCAGGGCCAAAAAAAGGCCCGGAAATGGCTAAAAACCGCCGTAAAGATGAGAGGTGAACAAGCGACGGATCAGCCTTCGAGCATACGCTGCAACAGTTCCACATCCTCGTTGAAGCTGTTGTCGTCGGTGCGCAGCTCTTCAACCCTGCGCACCGCATGCATGACGGTGGTGTGGTCGCGGTTGCCAAACTTGCGTCCGATCTCGGGCAGCGAGCGCGAGGTAAGCTGTTTTGCCAGATACATGGCCACCTGGCGGGGCCGGGCCACAGCCCGGGCGCGCCGCGCCGAGGACATCTCGCTCAGTTTGATATTGAAATGGGTGGCCACGCGTTTCTGGATCTGTTCGATGGTCACGCGGCGGTCGCTGACACGGAGCAGATCGTGCAGGACCTCCTGCGACGATTCCAGGGATACCGAGCGTCCCACAAGGGTGGCGTGGGCGATGATGCGGTTGAGCGCACCTTCAAGCTCACGCACGTTGGATGTGATTTTGTGGGCCAGGAATTCCAACACCTTGAGAGGAATCTCGGCCTTCAGGGATTCCGCCTTCGATTGCAGGATGCCCAGCCGCAACTCGTAGGTGGTGGGGTGGATATCGGCCACCAGCCCCCAGCCTAGGCGAGAGCGCATGCGCTCCTCGATTCCTTCCAGATCGTTGGGCGACTTGTCCGCGGAAATGACGATCTGGTGGTTCTGGTCCACCAGCGCGTTGAAGGTATGGAAGAACTCCTCCTGGGTGGAATCCTTGCCGTTGATGAACTGCACGTCATCGATCATCAGCACGTCCACCGAGCGGAACAGATCCTTAAACGCCATGGTGTTCTTGAACCGCAACGCGCGGATGAACTGGTACATGAACTTTTCGGCGGAAAGGTAGATCACACGCCGGCCGGGGGTGCGCTGGCGGATATGCCAGGCCAGGGCATGCATGAGATGGGTCTTGCCGAGCCCCACCCCGCCATAGAGAAACAGCGGATTAAAGGGCACGTGGTCGGATTCCGCCACGCGGCGGGCGGCGGCGAAGGCCAACTCGTTGGGCTTGCCGACGACGAAATTGGAAAACGTATAATTGGGATCGAGCGGCGCGCTGACGTTCTTCTGCCAGTTGGGCCCGGTGCCATTGCCCAGGGTGGGATCGCCAGCCGTTATACCCGGGGAAGCAGTGCTTTCAGACGTCCCGGCGGAAAGAACTTCGGGGGCGGGGCCGTCCGGGGCGGAGCCCGGGGCTGAATCTGTGGCTGAATCCTGGGCTGACCCTGGCCCGGTTGGGTGGACGAGTATCTTAACGCCGGAAATATCGGTGTTCTCCTCGCACCACAGGATATGAATATGCTCGGCGTAATGGGCGGCGATCCAGTCGCGCATGAAGCGGGTGGGGACGGAAATCCGCACCTCGCCGCCGTCATGGCCAACAAGGGTAAGGGGCTTGAGCCAGCTGCGGAAGGCGGCCTCGCCGAATTCCTCGCGCAGAGCCCCCCTGATCCGTGCCCACTGGCCGCTGAGTTCGCTGTCCACCACAGAATCCGACATGGCCTATTCCTGCACCCAGGGAAGGCCGTCCACCTTCCAGCCGCTTTCCTTGCCGCGGTGTCCTCCGGCGTCATGGTCGCCTTCAAATCCGAAGGCCACGTTATAACAACGGGTGTATCCCTGGCCGGTCATGGCGATGGCGGCCATGCGTGAACGTCCGCCGGAACGGCAGATGAAAAACAGGGAATCGCCGGTTTCCACCCCGGAAGAACGCACCTGGTCGGCGAACTCCGGGTTCTGCTGCATATTGGGAAACAGTTGCCAGGAAATGAAATAAGGCTGTTTATCCAGGGACTTGAGATCGGGAACGCCGACGAAGGCCCATTCCGGCATGGTCCGGACATCCACCAGCCGGGCCTTGGGATCGGAACTCAGAAGTTCCCAAGTTTCCTTCGGGGATAAATCGCCAGCGTAATCAGAGCCCGTCACTGTAATCTAACTCCCGTTCAAATCCGTGG
>Ga0208278_1000884_pt1 | contig 15191 bp, 18 predicted proteins | sample ETN01SmetaG_FD_185794 | JGI IMG/M metagenome (GOLD analysis project Ga0208278, IMG submission 185794) | Marine microbial and viral communities from oxygen minimum zone, Eastern Pacific Ocean - ETNP2014F12-01SV259 (SPAdes) (version 2) | ecosystem: Environmental > Aquatic > Marine > Oceanic ...
TCCAACACATTCTCTAACTACAGCAGACTCCACACATCCTCCAGAAACTGAACCTGAAAAATCACCATTTTCATTAACAATCATTCTGCTGCCAGTTTGTCTTGGAGAAGATCCCCAAGTCTGAATTACAGTTGCTAAAACTACTTTTTGATTAGTTTCTATCCAATCGTTTGCTTCCTCGAGAATCTTTTCATCAAATGAATTTTTCATTAAATGTAAAAGCTAATAGTTACTATAATCATTGACCTTGATATATATATCAAAAAACTAATTAACAAGCTTCAACAGCTTTTTTAGCAAAAACTTTGACCATATTTGCTCTGTAATCAGCTGATGCGTGTATATCGGTATTCATACCAGAAGACGATACTTTTATATTGTCAATAACGGAAGTTGAAAAATTTTTAGTTAGTGCGTTAGCTAAATTATTATCATTATAAACATAAGATTTTGCACCAGTGACAGCAACATTTATTACTTTTTTATGTTTAGCAATATAAACACCAACAATAGCATATCTTGATGCTGGATTTGGTAGTTTCTGATAACTTGATTTTTTAGGTATTTTAAACTCAACTGCTTCAATTAACTCACCTTTTTTCAAAGCTGTTTCAAACATGCCTTTGAAAAAATTTTCTGCATTAATTTTTCTATTATTTGTATGGATTATGGCATTTAAAGCAATACAAGCAGATGGATAATCAGCTGCTGGATCGTTGTTTGCAATTGACCCTCCAATAGTTCCTCTATTTCTTACTTGTGGATCTCCAATTCCTCCCGCTAATGCTGCAAGAGATGGAATTGCTTTTTTAACATTTTTTGAATTAGCCACATCAGCATGTTTTGTTGTAGCACCAATTGTAATTGTTCTTCCACTTACTTTAATACCAGAAAGTTTTTTAATTCTCTTGATATCAATAATATCTTTATAAGAAGCCAATCCTAATTTCATAGAAGGTATAGTTGTCATTCCTCCTGCTAAGAAAGTTGAATTTGATGAAGCTAGTTTTGACGCTTCTTTAACATCTTTTGCTGAATGATAATTAAATGTTTTCATATTCCTCCTTAAGCAGCTGCCTTAGTTTTTGATTTTCTATTTTTTTTGCATGCTTTCCAAACTTTTTCAGCTGTTGCTGGCATTGAAATTTCAGTTCCAATCGCATCGATTACAGCATTCATAACTGCTGGGGGTGAAGCAATTGCACCTGCTTCTCCACATCCTTTTGCACCCAATGGGTTAGATGTTGCTGGAGTACATGTATAATCAATTTTAAATTCAGGAAAATGATCAGCTTTTGGCATTGCATAATCCATATAAGAGGCTGTAATTAACTGACCTGTTTTGTCATAATATGCATTTTCATATAAAGCTTGGCCAATACCCTGTACTACGCCTCCATGGACTTGACCTTCTACAATGTTTGGATTAATTACAGTTCCGAAATCATCAACTGCAGTATAAGAAACAACTTTAGTTTCTCCGGTGTCTTCATTTACTTCAACTTCGCAAATGTGTGAACCTGATGGAAAAGAAAAATTTACTGGATCATAGAAAGCTGTTTCCTTCAATCCAGGTTCAACGCCTTCCGGTAGAGGGGATTTAATTTCTCCATACTGACCAGGTAGATAACAAGCAAAAGCTATTTCTCCAATCGTTTTCTTCTTATTTGAATCTTTAACTATAAATTCTCCTTCTTTAAAATCTACATCTTCAGGTTTTGCTTCTAACATGTGGGCAGCAACTTTTTTTCCTTTATCGATAATTTTGTCACAAGCTTTAACAATAGCAGTTCCACCAACTGCAAGAGATCTGGAGCCGTAAGTACCCATTCCAAATGGTCCTTTATCTGTGTCGCCATGAATTAAATCAATGTTTTCTATTGGAACTCCAAGTTTATCAGAAACTATTTGTGCAAATGTGGTTGCGTGTCCTTGTCCATGACTATGAGTACCAGTAAATACAGAAACATTTCCAGTAGCGTTAAATCTAACTTCGGCTGATTCCCATAAACCCACGCCAGCACCTATTGACATTACAACAGCCGATGGAGCAATTCCGCAAGCTTCAAGGTACGTTGAAAAACCAATTCCTCTTAATTTTCCATTTTTTGCAGATTGTTTTTTTCTTTTTTCAAAATTTTTATAATCAGCTAATTCTAATGCTTTTTTCAAGTGCCCTGAATAGTCGCCCGAATCTACGTTATGCACTAAACATTGTTGGTGTGGAAATTTACTAATAAAATTTTTATTTCTAAATTCTGCCTGATCAATTCCCATTTCTCTGGCAGCTCTATCAACTAGTCTTTCAATCATATAAGTTGCTTCTGGTCTACCTGCTCCTCTATACGCATCTACTGGAGCTGTATTTGTATAAACTGCCTTAACATTGCAAAAAGCAACGGGAATATTGTAAAGACCTAATATTAGTGGTGCATACAAATAGGTTGGTGTAACGGTAGCAAATAAAGAAGCGTAACTGCCTAAATTAGCAATAGTTTCAACTTTTAAACCAGTTATTGTACCATCGTTTTTTACTCCAAGTTCTGCATGTGTAATATGGTCTCTTCCATGGCAATCAGATAAAAATGATTCAGTTCTTTCTGCTACCCATTTTACAGGTCTTTCAATTTTTTTTGTTGCCCAAGCAATTACAGCATCTTCCGCATAAGGATATATTTTTGATCCAAAACCACCACCAACATCAGGTGCAACAACTCTGAATTTATGTTCTGGTTGAATAGCACAAAAAGCAGATAAAACTAATCGAGTTAGATGTGGATTTTGATTTGCTGTATACAAAGTTAATTCTTCAGATGATGAATTGTAGTCTCCTATAGATGCTCTTGGTTCCATTGCATTTGGTATTAATCTATTATTTTCTAAATCAATTTTAATTACTTTATCTGCATTAGATAGTGCTTCGTCTGTTTTTACTTTATCTCCAAGACCAAAATCGAAACACAAATTTTTTTCAATTCCATCATGAATCGCTTCTGATTTCATTGCTTCACCTGTTTTAACTACAGCTTTTAAAACTTTGTAATCAACTTTAACTAATTCTGCTGCATTTTTTGCTTCATCAAGACTTTCTGCAATAACTATAGCAACATGATCACCAACATAATTCACAGAATCTGTCGCTAAAGGAGGATGTGGCGGAACTTTCATATCTGTTCCGTCTTGACTGACAATCTTCCATCCTGCGATCAATCCACCAATTTTATCAGCTGCAAGTTCTTTACCTGTTAATATTCTTATAACTCCTGAAGCTTTTGAAGCTTTTGAAATATCTATATTTTTTATTTTGGCTCTAGCGTGAGGTGATCGTACAAAATATGCATAAGTTTGGTTTGCTAAATTAATATCAGCTGTATATCTTCCTTTGCCTGTTAAAAATTTCTTGTCCTCTTTTCTCTCAACTCTTGAACCGACTAAACTTGCCATATTTTAATCCTCCTCTAATACTTTCCTTTACATTTTTGAAGCAGCTTCTTTTACTGCTGCAACTATATTTTGATATCCTGTACAACGGCAAATATTTCCTTCAAGCCATTTTCTAATTTCTTTTTCGCTTGGATTTTTGTTAGTATTTAATAAATCAATCGCACTCATAACCATTCCTGGGGTGCAATAACCACATTGTAATCCATGTTTTTTTTTAAAAGCTTCCTGCATTGGATGCATTTTTCCATTTTTCGCTAAACCTTCTACGGTTGTAATTTTAGATCCATCAACATCAGCCGCTAACATTGTGCAGCTTTTAATTGATTTTCCATCAACGTGAACTACGCATGCTCCACACTGACTGGTATCACACCCAACATGTGTACCTGTTAAATTTAATATGTCTCTTAATAAAACTGAAAGTATGGTGTGATCTTGAATGTCTTTACTTATTTTTTTTCCATTTATTTCTAAGGAAATTTTTTTCATAATTTTATAAGTCCTTTGAAAAAATGATTATAATCACATTATATATTAATGATCAATGAAGCATTAAATTAAATTTCTACTGTAGCGTGATTTGAAGAATAAGATATGCGGCAATTACTATTAATATAATTAACGAAATATAGATAAATATATTATTTTGTGATTTTTTCTCTACTTTTTTTTCTATTGATGAAATTTTTTCTGGAGAAATTAATTTTGAAAATTTACCAAAAAAAATATCTGCCATTTTTTTTGCTGTAATATCAATTAACCTAGATCCTACTTGAACAATTTTTCCACCTACATTTACTTCAACTTCATAAATAAGTTTTGTTCCGCCTTCAAAATCTTTGAGGTTAACTTTAGCTGAACCAGAGGCAAAACCAACTGGTGAATTGCCAGATCCTTCAATGATATAACTATCTGGAGCATTGATATCCTTTAATTCAATATCACCTGTAAAACTCGCATTAAATGGTCCAATTTTATTAGTGGCAGTAACTGTAAATTCTGTATCAGAGTTTTTTCTAAATTTTTCACATCCAGGTATAGCTTGTTTAAGTATATTGGGATCATTTAAAGATTCCCAAACTTTTTGTTTTTCTAGATCAATTTGATAAGATCCGGAAAGTTTCATAACTAAATAATAATTTAACACAAATAATTATGGATGATAATATAAAAAAAGAATTACAGTCAGCTGCATTTGAAAAATTGATCAGTCATTTAAGAGAAAAAAAAGATGTTCAAAATATTGATCTAATGAATTTAGCTGGATTTTGTCGAAATTGTTTATCAAGATGGTACAGGGAAGCGGCAGAAAAAAGAGGAATTGAAATTTCTGATCTAGATGCAAGAGAGCATGTTTATGGTATGCCTTATGAAGAATGGAAAAAAAAATATCAAAAATAATTATTTTTCTTTAAGTCTTGGAAACAATTCTACAAAATTACATGGTTTATGATTAATATCTAATTGATATTTTAATATCCCATCCCATGCATCAGTTACACCGCCAGATGAACCAGGTAATGCAAATACATATTTGCCGTTAGCTAAAACTGCACAAGCTCTAGATTGAATTGCTGATGTGCCTATAGTTTTTAAACTTAAGTTTCTGAAAACTTCTCCAAATCCAGTTATATGTTTATCTGCAATTTCTTCAATTGCCTCGGGTGTAATATCTCTACCTGTTAATCCTGTGCCTCCAGTGGTAATGATAACATCAATGTTTTCTTGATTAATCCAATCTTTTAAGATTTTTTTGATATCTTCTTTGTTGTCTTTGCAAATTTTTCTATCGATTAAGTTATGTTTGGCTTCTTCAATTTTTTTTACCAAGATAGCTCCCGACTTGTCATTTTCGAAAGTTCTCGTATCAGTCACAGTTAAAATTGCTATATTTACTTTCATAAATTAAGTCAGTAATAAATATTATTAATGATTATATTATCAATTCTATTTTTTGTAACTGCGATATTATATTCAAGTGTTGGATTTGGAGGTGGTTCTGCTTATTTAGCTTTACTTTTGATTTCAGGAGTGCCTTATTTCATTTTTCCTATACTTGCGTTGTCTTGCAATATCATTGTTGTATCAGGTAATTGTTTTAATTATATCAGAGCTGGTAATTTAAATCTTAGGCTTTTGATCCCCTATTTGATTGGATCCATGCCTCTGGCATTTATAGGTGGTTCTTTACCAATAGAAAAAAAGTTGTTTGAAATATTATTATTTCTAGTTTTAACTATAGCTGGAATATTATTGCTATTAAATTTTAGATCCTACGATGATAAAGAAGAAAGTTACAGAAAAATTCCTATAATAATTTCAATTTTAATTGGTGGAATTTTAGGATTTATTTCAGGTATTGTTGGAATTGGTGGAGGAGTTTTTTTAAGTCCTATACTTTTTTTAATAAAAGCAGGTAGACCAAAACACATAGTTACAACAACTTCTTTATTTATACTAATTAATTCCTTATCAGGAATTGTAGGTCAATTAACAAAAAATGTAGTTATAAGTGAGATACCAAATTACTGGTTCCTTTTATTGGCAGTTCTTGTAGGTGGACAGGTAGGAAATTTTTTAAATTTAAAAATATTCCCTACTCGTATATTGGCATTGGTTACTTCTTGCCTTGTCTTATTCGTTGCTATTAGAATGGCTTACAAATTATTTATATAACATCCATGGATAAAGATTTTTTTAAAAAAACAAGAATTCTAGATGGGGGCATGGGCCAAGAATTACTTAACAAAGGATTAAAACCGAAAGGAACATTGTGGTCTGCTCATGCTTTAATTGATAAAGAATGTCATCAGTTAGTTATCGATACTCATTTAGATTTTATAAATGCTGGAGCTGAAGCAATAGTCACAACAACATTTACTGCTAGAAAAAACAGGTTGATTCAGAATGATTGTGAAAAATATTTTGAAAAAATAAATATTAAAGCTGTTGAGCTGGCCTTAAAAGCAAGAGATATCTCAAAAAAAGAAATTTTGATAGCTGGTGGCTTACCTAACCAAAATCAAACCTATAGTGCTAATTTAGGAGATGACTTAAATTTAATAGAAAAAAATTTTTATGATCAAGCTAAACTTCTTAAAAATGGAATTGATTTTTATTATTTAGACGTAATGAGTAGTGGATTGGAGTGTGAAATTGCGCTCAAAACAATTGAATCATTTAATCTACCAGTTCTAGTAGGTATTCATGTAAGAGATAATGGTCAGCTTCCATCAGGAGAAACAATTAAAGATATCGTTAAAAAACATAAAAATAATAATTGGCTTGGAATTATTACAGCTTGCGTTTCTCCTAAGGCATATGAGTTAGTCATTAATGATTTACAAAAACTAGAAATACCATATGGATTTAAGTTAAATGCATTTAAAAAGATACCAGAAGATTATACTGTCGCCTCTAAAGATCAATGGGGAAATGCAGGCAATCCAAATACAGTTTTAGGAGTAAATACTGATTTAAATGAATCTAATTTTTACGAATATGTAAAAAAATTTATGGAAAGCGGTGCAACAATATTAGGTGGTTGTTGCGAAATAAGACCTTCTCACATAAAAGAAATTTCTAAACTAAAGTAATTTTTTTTTTAGTTGATTTTTTTACAAAATAAATTCCTAATATAACGGCGATTAAAGCAACTAAAACTTTTGGAGTAATTAACTCTTTTAAAAATATATAACCTAAAATTACACCGAAAATTGGAATTAAATAAGCTACCTGGGCTTGAAAAACTAAACCATTATTTTTTAATATTCTAAATCTTATTAGCCAGGCAATACCCGTAGGAACAGTTCCAAGATAAATTAATGAAATAGTTGAATCTAGTCTATGTGAGAAATGCAAATCTTGAATAAACATTAAGGATTCCGTTGTATTGAAATAACTTAGTATTAAACTTATTGGTAAAATAAATATTGTTGCCCAAATTAAAATTGACGAAGTTACATTCTCGTTTGCTTTATTGCTTACTTTTAATGTTAACAACCCTCCAATAACGTAAAAAGTTGATCCTATCAGTATTAGAATTGCTGACATAAAATTAGTATCATTAATCAAAATACTATCTGAAAATAAAAAAACTATTCCAGAAAAACCAACAAGAACACCTAAAACTTTTGTAAAATTAATTTTTTCACTATCTGTAAAAAGATGAGCTAATATAGTTGCGCTTAAAGGTGTAGTTGCCATTAAAATTGCGGCTAAATTACTTTGAATTTTTTGAACTCCATATGCTATTAAAAAAAATGGAATAACTAAATTTATTAATCCAATTGCTGCAAACCAATACCAGTCTTTTGAAAATGCTTCAATTTTTATTTTTTTATACAAACATAAACCAATAACAGGGATTGCTCCAAAAAAAATTCTTAAAAAAGCAATCATAACTGGTCCATAAGAATAAGTTGCTATTTTAATATTAAAAAATGCTGATGACCATATTAGAGCTAAAACTGTAAGCAAAATATAATCTAAAGGTTTTGGATTTTTCATTCGATTATATCTTCAACTACTCCATTTGTAATTTTTTGAAGATCTGTAAAACTAATTTTGAATATACTGTTAGGGTGTCCTGCCGCTGCAAAAACATATTTAAATCTTTGTAACGACTTATCAATATAAATATTTAAATCGTTTAAATGTCCTACTGGTGATACTCCTCCGATTGTAAATCCTGTTATTTCTTTTACTTGATCTGCGTTTGCCATACTTACATCTTTTTCGTTTAAAATTTTTTTGATTTTGTTAAGAGAACATCTCTTATCACCCGCTATTAAACATAACAAGAAGGAGTTTTTTGTTCTTAAAAATAAACTTTTTACAATAGAACCAACTTCTGTATTTAGACTTTTTGCTGCATCAAAAGCAGTTCTAGCTGTACTTTCTAAAATTATAACATTTAAATTATTGTCAAATTCTTTTAACTTCTGACTAACTCTTTTTACGGTTTCTTTGTTTAATAAATTTTCCATATAATTTTTTTAAAACTGGTTTTAATTCTTTAAGTAAGTCTTCTGCTATCAAACCTATACCAGATTTTTTTCCTATTTCACTATGCAGCCAAACTCCTGCACAGCTTGCATCAAAACAATTTAATTTATTTTTACCAACTAAACTTGAAATGATTCCTGATAACACATCTCCACTTCCAATAACCGCTAATTCTTTTGTTGAATTGTTGTTTGTAATTATTTTTTTTCTATTTGATATATAAGTTGTGCTACCTTTTAACACAATTGTGCAGTCAATTAATTTGGAAGCATTGATAATTTTCAATTCATTTTTTTTTATGTAATTAAATTTTGGAAATATTGTTTTAAATTCTTTAACATGTGGAGTAATTATTTTATTTTTATCAAGCAATTTATAGATAGTTTTTTGATCATATTTAAAAGAAGTAATTGCATCTGCATCTAATATTACGTTTTTAATTATTTTAAGTAGAAATATTGTTTTTTTTTTTGTAGCGCTGTTTGATCCTGCTCCTGGCCCTATTAGAAATGTAGCACTTTTATTTTTTAATACAAAATTTTTAAATTCTTTAAAATTATTTATCTCTTTTTTTAATAGTGATGGAAATTTTAAAGAATAAATTGGCAATGTCTGTTTGTCACAAATTATTTTTACTGATCCAACACCTGTTCTTAATGCAGCTTCAGCGCTTAATAATGTGGCCCCTATCATTTCTTTTTTTCCACCTACAACTATCAATTGTCCTCTACTATATTTGTGACTATTCTTTTTTTTGAATGGAAAATTTTGTAACCATTTGTGAGGCGTATTTTGCTGTTTTTTCATTTTACAAACATAAAGGTTACTACTTATGAGAGAATTGCATAACTGTTATCTTTTAATATTATCTTCTTATTATTACATTTTTTGATATTAAGAAGTGAGAAATAGGAAAAAATTATGAATTCGAGCAAAATTTTGAAATTAATGAAAGACAAGGAAATTGAATTTGTAGATCTAAGATTTACCGATCCAAGAGGAAAATTACAACATTTAACCATGGATTCGACAGTAGTTGATGAAGAGATGTTAAATAAAGGTGTTTTCTTTGATGGCTCATCAATTGCTGGATGGAAAGCAATAAATGAATCAGATATGATTTTAAAACCTGATCTAAACAGAAAAATAATTGATCCTTATACTTCTCATAACACTCTAATTTTGTTCTGTGATATTTTAGATGCTGTTAAAAAAGATTCTTATGAAAGAGATCCAAGAGGAATTGCAAAAAAAGCTGAAACTTATTTAAAATCTACAGGAATTGGAGATAAGGCTTATTTTGGTCCAGAGCCAGAATTTTTTGTATTTGATGATGTTCGTTATAAAAATGACATGAATGAAACAAGTTTTGCAATAGATAGTATAGAAGGTCCTTACAATACTGGAAGAAAATACGAAAACGGAAACATGGGACATCGTCCAGGAATTAAAGGAGGATACTTTCCAGTTCCTCCAGTTGATAGTGCACAAGATATGCGTGGTGAATATTTAAAAGGACTGAGAGATGTTGGTGTTAAAGTTGAAAAACATCACCATGAAGTAGCCCCAAGCCAACATGAGCTTGGAATGTATTTTGGAACTTTAGTTCAACAAGCAGATAACATTCAACTTTACAAATATGTAGTTCAAATGGTTACTCATTCTTTTGGTAAGACCGCAACATTTATGCCAAAACCTGTAAAAGGAGATAATGGTTCTGGAATGCATGTTCACCAGTCTATTTGGAAAGGGAACAAAGCTATCTTCTCTGGAAATAAATATGCTGGATTATCTGATACTGCATTACATTATATCGGTGGCATTTTAAAACATGCGAAAGCAATTAATGCATTTTCAAATGCTGCAACAAATAGTTATAAAAGATTAATCCCAGGTTTTGAAGCTCCTGTATTATTAGTATATTCAGCAAGAAATAGATCTGCTTCATGCAGAATACCTATTACATTAAATAAAAATGGTGCAAGATGTGAAGTAAGATTTCCTGATGGTTCTGGTAACCCTTATTTAGCTTTTGCCTCAATGTTGATGGCAGGACTAGATGGAATTAAAAACAAAATTGACCCAGGCAAACCTCTTGATGAAGATTTATATGCGTTACCTGAAAATAAAGTAAAAAAAATTCCAACAGTTTGCGGTTCTCTTAGAGAAGCGATGGAAAGTTTAGATAAAGATAGAAATTTTTTAAAACAAGGCAATGTATTTACCGATGATCAAATTGATGCCTATATTGCGCTAAAATTTGAAGAAATTTATAATTTAGAACATACTCCACATCCGATGGAATTTGAGATGTATTATAGTTCTTAAAAATAATTATTTTTTACTTTTAAGTATTTTTTCGTCAGCAATTTTGTGTTTATTTACACCTTTTTTGATTGTGTAGTTGAGCGTGCCATGAGCGCCAGCTTCAACAGGCTTACGTTGAGTTCTAAATAAAGTTTTTAATTTAGCCTTTTCTGCTAACTTATTTGAATGTTTTACTAAATGCTTCTTATCTCTCATAACGCTGTATTATATATAATTATTAATTATACAGCAATATAGTTTTAAGTTTTAAATGACTCTCCGCAGCCACAACGCTCTGTTTCATTGGGGTTTTTAAATACAAATGTAGATGAGAATTGTTCTTGCTTATAGTCCATTTCTGTACCAAGAAGATACATTATTGCACCTGGATCTATGAAAACTTTTACACCTTTGTCTTCAATAATTTCATCTGTTTGATTAATTTCTTTTGCATACTCCATAACATATGTCATGCCAGCACAACCGCCTGATTTTACACTAACTCTTATTCCTAAAGATTTAGTTTCATCATTAGACATAATTTCTTTAATTCTATTTGCTGCATTGTCGCTAAGAGTAATAACTTGTTTCATTATAAATTTAATTCCAATTTTGCTGATTCTGACATCATCGATTTATCCCAAGGAGGATCCCAAACTAAATCAAGATCAACCTTTTTAACACCTTCTATCTCCTTGATACTATCTTCTACCTCTTTCGGTAAACTTTCGGCAACTGGACAATTAGGAGTAGTCAATGTCATATTCACTTTAACATTATTATCTTTATCTATCTGAATATCATAAATTAATCCAAGTTCATATATATTTACTGGTATTTCAGGATCATAAATCTTTTTTATTTCAGTTATTATTTTATTTTTTAATTCCATAATTAGTATAATTTTTCTGTATTAATTTCTTCATGAGAGTTGTCTATAGCAGATATCAGAGTATGCCATGATAAAGTGGCACATTTAACTCTCATTGGATATTGTTTTACTCCTGATAAACACATTAATTTCGTTTTTTCTTCATCTTTTAATATTTTAGATTTTAATTCTGGGTTTTCTTTAATCATTCCTAAAAAATCATTTATAATTTCTTTTACTTCTTTTGTATCTTTACCTTTAACTAAATCTGTCATTATAGAAGCTGATGCCATTGATATTGCGCAACCACTCCCTTCAAAAGATGCATCTTCAACTTTCTTTTTTTCATCTAATTTAAGATAAACATGAACACTATCACCACATAGAGGGTTATACCCTTTGGCATCTTTATTAAAATTATCTGTCTTTCTTAAATTTCTTGGATTCTTGCCGTGCTCCAATATAATTTCTTGATAAAGTTCTTTTATATTCATTTTAAATTAAAAATTTTTTTACATTTATTAATTGAAGAATTAAGTTGATTTAAATCTTCTTTTGTATTGTAAATACCCAAAGATGCACGAGCACTTGCTGCTATTCCTAATTTTTCATGAAGTATTTGACAACAATGATGTCCCGCTCGTATTGCTACACCATCTTCATCTAATATAGTAGCAATATCATGTGGATGAACTCCCTCTATAGTAAAAGATAAAACTGCGCCTTTTTCCTTTGGATTACCAACTAATTTTACAGAATTATTTTTTCTTAATATTTCTTGTCCATAATCCATTAATTCTTTTTCATGTTGAATAACATTGTTCATTCCAATCTTTTCAAGAAATTTAATAGATTGATCAAAAGCTACGATTTGAGCTGTTGCCATTGTTCCGGCCTCATATTTGTTAGGTAAATCTCCATAAGAAACACTGTCTTTTTTAACTTCTTTAATCATACCTCCACCACCTTGATAGGGAGGAAGTTCTTCTAACCATTTTTTCTTTGCATAAAGAATACCAAGTCCTGTTGGTCCATACATTTTGTGACATGAAATTGTATAAAAGTCACAGTCTAAATCTTGCATATCTAATTTTAAATGTGGTGCTCCCTGACAACCATCAATTAAAACAGGAATTCCTTTTAAATGAGCAAGTTCTGTTATTTCTTTAATTGGTAAAATTGCTCCAGTTACATTTGATAAATGAGTAACAGAAATCATTTTAGTTTTAGATGAGATTTTTTTTTCTATACCTGCAACAGTAACTTCACCATCATTATTAACTTCTGCAAACTCAATCTTAACACCTTTTAAATTCCTTAAATAATGCCACGGCACATAATTTGAATGATGCTCAAGTTCTGTAAGCAAGATTTCATCACCTTCCTTTAGATATTTTTGACCAAAAGTATTTGCAACAAGATTAATTGCTTCAGTAGCACCTTTGGTAAAAACAATTTCATCTTTGTCTTTTGCGTTAATGTATTTTTGCACAGATACTCTTGTATTTTCATAATTATTAGTAGCTGCTATTGACAAGGCATGAATACTTCTTCCAACATTTGAAAACTCATTGCTGTAAAAATCATTAATTCTATCTATTACTGACTGGGGTTTTTGAGAAGAGTTTGCACTATCTAAATAAATAAGATTTTTATTATTAAATATGGGAAATTCTTTTTTTATATTCGAGAAATTCATTCTTTAACTCCCATTATATTTTTAATTAATTTTTTAACTTCTAAATCAGTAATTTTTTCAACAACGTCTAATAAAAAACCATTAATTAAAAGTTCTTTTGATTGTTGGTAATTTAACCCTCTGGACATCAAATAAAATATTGAGTTTTCATCCAAATTCCCAGATGTAGACCCGTGAGAACATTTTACATCGTCAGCATAAATTTCTAATTCTGGCTTTGCATCAAACTCTGTATTTTCATTTAATAAAAGAGCTTTGCTAAGTTGGTATCCATTAGTTTTTTGTGCTTTTGAATTAACAAATATTTTTCCTTGATAAACGCCTTTAGAATTATTATTTAAAACGCTTTTAATTAATTGATAGCTTTTAGTATTTTCTCCCAAATGATTAATATTAGTTTTTACTTCATGATGCTGATCATTTTTTAAATTTATAATTCCATTAATAAATGCAGAACTATACTTGCCATTTAAATTGCAATTTATTTCACTCTTTATAAATTTAGATCCAGTTGAAAAAATAAATGTTTCGGCGAGACCATTATGTTCTAAGTCAATATTATTAAAAAAATATTTAATATTTGAGTTTAATTTGTGGTCAATTTTATAATTTTTAAGAATTGAATCTTTTTCAACTTTAAATTGATAATTATGATTTATAAAATTATTATTTGAGCTATCATCAAATAAGTTAATAACTTTTAAACTGCTATTTTTTTTTAAAACAAAATCAATTCTTTGATTTATTGTGTTTGAGTTAAGCTTATTGTTTGTAATATTATAAATAATTAAAGGCTTGTTTAATGAGTAATTTTCTTTAATCGCTAATTTAACATAATGAAATTTAAGGGCATTGTTTAAAGAAACTAGAGAATTTTTTGGATTTAAGTCTTCAGTTTCGTGGGTATCGGTGATTTCTATTTTACTTTTTTCTTCATAATTAAAATCAATCTTAGAAATTAATCCATTTACAAAAATAATCTTGTTATGATCAAAATTATTAATAAGTATTGATTGATCAAATTTATCAGGTCTTGTTTCATTGTTGAAAAATTTTAATTCTTTTATATTAGATGAAATTATTTGATTTAAATCTGAAAATTTCCAATCTTCTATTCGCTTGTTAGGAAAACCATTTTTAATAAATTCATTAAGATTTTTTTCTCTTAATTCAAAGTCTTTTTTTGAAGGTTTTAAGTTTTTAATAACTTTATCAAAATCTATTTTTAACTGCTCTTCCATTTAATTAAAACTTTCATATCCTTTCTTCTCTAAATCTAATGCTAATTCTGGTCCTCCAGATTTAACAATTTTTCCATTAATTAAAACATGTACAAAATCAGGTTTAATATAATTTAGTAACCTTTGATAATGAGTAATAATTAAAAAAGAATTTTTTTTATTTCTTAAAGTATTAACGCCTTTTGAAACTATTTTAAGAGCATCTATATCAAGACCTGAATCTGTTTCGTCTAAAATTGATAATTTTGGGTTTAGTATAGACATCTGAAGAATTTCATTTTTCTTTTTTTCTCCACCAGAAAAACCAACATTTAATTGTCTGCTTAAAATTTTTTCATCAAATTTTAATTTTAATGCTTTTTCCTTAACCATTTTTAAAAATTCAATTGCATCTAATTCTTTTTCACCTCTAGATTTTTTAATTGCATTTAAAGTAGTCTTTAGAAAGATATTTGTATTTACTCCTGGAATTTCTAATGGATATTGGAAAGCTAAAAATATTCCTTTATGTGCTCTTTCTTCTATAGCGAGATCTAATAAATTTTTATTTTCAAAAATTACATTTCCACTTATCTCATAGCCTTTTTTTCCAGACAATACATTTGATAATGTGCTTTTTCCC
>Ga0208278_1000885_pt1 | contig 15187 bp, 17 predicted proteins | sample ETN01SmetaG_FD_185794 | JGI IMG/M metagenome (GOLD analysis project Ga0208278, IMG submission 185794) | Marine microbial and viral communities from oxygen minimum zone, Eastern Pacific Ocean - ETNP2014F12-01SV259 (SPAdes) (version 2) | ecosystem: Environmental > Aquatic > Marine > Oceanic ...
CGATATTCTTAATAATCTTCCTAAGGAGCTGGGAATGCATAAGATGACACTGCCTCATGTTGTGAAGTGGTTGGACCCTGGCTCTACAATACCTGGAATCTCTGGCTTTGTCATGATTGCAGAATCCCATATAAGCATCCATACTTTCCCGGAAAAAGATTATGTTTTTATTGATGTGTTCTCATGCAAGGGGTTTGATGTGGATAATGCAGTTAAGTTACTGGTAAGCTCTTTTGGAGCAAAAAAACATACTAAAAATATTGTAAATAGGGGCATGGACTTTCCCAGGAGCCATCCAGATCATATATATGGAGCATCAGAGCAATTGGCAAGTCCATAACGGTGATGTAACTTTTTCTAAGCAAAACTTATAAACTTTATAACCAAGCTTGTTATATATGGACATTATTGATGATATTAATAATGGCAAGAAAGAAATTATTAACTGTATAAAAAAATATGGTTCTGTGCGCGAGCACAATTACTGGTTCTTCTACAATCAGCAGAATGATTATGCAAAGGTATATTTTTTTAAATTCAATGATCGTGGATTACTCTCTGTAAGGTATAAAAGTGGGTTATGGGAGATTATCGGGGAAATACTTGCACCAGAAAATGAGAGATTGGAATTGTTTAAGAATTTTTTAAATTATGTTTTGATAGGAAAAAAAGATAAGAAAGTATTTGTTTTTGTTCCAGAAACATTCTATAATAACATCAATAATATTCTAAAAAACTCGAGTATCTATAGAATGACTAACAGGGCCGATATTTACTATACGCCTGTTTTTAACCTGAAGAACTGGGATGAGAATCTGGAAGGTAGCAAATGGAAGAAATTAAGGAACGTTAAGAAACAGTTTTTAAAATTGCATAATGTTGAGATTATTCCGTCAAGAGAGATAGAGAAAGAAAAACTGAACAATGTTGTGCACCGGTGGAGGAAAAACAGGCCAAAAATAGAGAGAAATTACTATACCGAGATGTATCTTAATTTTATAAAAAATGATTTTGAAGGTACTGATATTGCTAGGTCGGTAGTTGTGGATGGTGAAGTCTGCACTATAACTTCAGGATGGAATATACCCCACAGCCAAAATTATTATTCTGCCATAGGTTTGTATAACTATAAACATAATGGTTTGGGAGAAATTGCCAATATTGATGATTTAACTCAGATAAAGAAAAGAAATTTTTTGTTTGCTGACTTCGGAGATTCTACAGAATCGTTGCTGCAATTCAAGAAGAAATTCGGACCAGAATATTTTTATAAGACCTACTGGTTTCATATAAAGGGAAAATGAAAATCCCAATTTTTATTGAATTTAGTTGGGATTTTCAATGTTCCAAACAGGTTTGAAACAAATGAATTATATTAAATTTCCAAATAATTTTGGAGAGATAGAAGATAATATATCTAATTACGATGCTTCCAAGGCTGTTATTTTGCCAATATCTTATGAAAAGACTACTACTTATGTAAAAGGTACTGGGAAAGGTCCAGGGGCTATTTTAGAAGCATCAAGAAACATGGAGCTTTATGATGAAGAACTGGATAAAAATATATGCGATGTTGGAATTTGCACTTTAAATGAATTAAAGATTGATGAAAAACCAGAGCTGATGGTCAACATGGTTAGAGAAAATGTTAAAAAATTAATTAGTGACAATAAATTTCCTGTTATTGTTGGTGGAGAACACTCAATAACTGTTGGTTGTGTAAAAGCTTTTGTTAGCTATAATGATTTTTCTATTTTGCAGCTTGATGCACACACTGACTTACGAGAAGAGTATGATAGAACTAAATTCAGCCATGCATGTACGATGAAAAGATGCATGGATATATGCAAAAATATTGTTCAGGTCGGAGTAAGAAGTTTGGATTATGATGAAGCTGTTTTTATAAAAGAAAATAATTTGAAAATTTTCTGGGCAAAAGACATTTTTGATAATGATGAATGGATACAGAGTGCAGTTTCAAAACTCTCAAAAAATGTTTACATTACTCTAGATTTAGATGTATTTGACCCATCAATTATGCCTTCCACTGGCACACCAGAACCTGGCGGTTTATTGTATTACCCTGTACTTAGATTTCTGAAGAAAGTGTTTGAGGAGAGAAATGTGGTTGGTTTTGATATTGTCGAGCTTTGTCCTAATGAAAATGATGTTAGTTCTGATTTTACAGCTGCTAAAGTTCTGTATAAAATGATTGGTTATAAGTTTGATAAAAAATAATTCTCAATGAAAAATAAATAATCAAAAAAATTTATATAATAGTTCTATTATAATTTTTAATAAAGTTTGACAAAGGGGTGCATTTGATTGAAAGTAATATATGATGTTGCAAAATATCAAAAAAAGATAAAAAACTCAATTAAAAAATATGGTCATTTTGCAGAGCATAATTATCTGCATTATCTGTATAATGAGACCGAATGGGACAAAAATATTCTCTTTGATTTTGGCAATGATAAAATTTTATTAGCACAGTTATATGAAAAAAATAAGATTTGGAGTCTCTTTCCTAACGGTATATTGTCACCAGAAGATGAAAGGCTGGATTTATTGCTGGAAGCAACAAATTATATTTTAAAGAAGCAGAAAGCTAAAAAATTTATAGTAGAGGTTTCAGAAAATCTAAGAAAGAACATTTTAAATAAATTTAAAATAAAAAATAGTTTTAGGGTTTGCAATTATACTTATATCCTTTATTGGCCGCTGTACAATATGGACTTATGGCATTCAAAGCTGAAAGGCGGCAAGTGGAAGAAATTGAGGAATGTCAGAAACAGATTCTACAAAAATAACGGGGTAAGAGTAAAGGACAGCAAAAACGTTTCTAAAGGGGAACTTAAAAGAATTTTATCTACTTGGTTAAAAAAGAGAGGTACTAACGACAGAGTGGATAAGGATTATTATTTTAATTTGATTGATAATAATTTTAAGGGCATTGATATGGCAAAAACATTGTATGTTAACGGCAAACCTTGCACTATAACAGCAGGATGGAAAATCCCAAACAGCAACAATTATTATTCCTCTATAGGCATACTTGACTATTCTTATCCTGGGCTGGGGGAAGTGGCAAATATAGATGATCTCAACAGACTAAAGAGACAAGGTTATAATTATGTTGACTTTGGCGGCTCTGACAAAGTTTTGCTTTATTTCAAAAACAAATTTAAGCCAGAGAAAATTTATAAGACATACACATTTTCAATAGTAAGAAGATAAAACTATGCCTATTATTTATGAAGAAGATTGTTCTTTTAGTTTTTTTATGAATTCTATAAACTCATTTATTGCAAAACCTACATTCCAGTCATTTTTTATCAGGAAAACCAACAAGACAACAGCTATCACAAAGACTATGAAACCTATTACTTTGAATAAAAACGCCTTTTTACCTATCTTTTCCATTTGATTTACTATAATTTAAAGGCTTTATAAATTTTTTTAAATTTGAGCAGCAAAACACACAAAACCGAAATGTTTATATAAATATAATAATATAATCCAAAACAAAAAGAGGTAGATAGAAATCGCAAAGGATGAATCTTACGAACTTGCACCCCATAGGGACATTATTGAGTTAAAAAAAAGTATGCAGGAATTAAGCTTAAAAATAGAGAAATCTTCATCCCAGGCATTGATGAATTCTATGAATAACTTGGCAAAAAGCATGGATACTATGCTTAAATTATTTACTGAAGCAGCCAAAGAGATCAAGATTGAAGATAAAGAAGGATTAGAAGGTGCTGGAGAAAAAGATTTTATGAATGAAAAGCTTAATGAAATCATAGACCAAAACAAGACAATTGCAGAAAGCATGGTTGCAGTTTCTGATATGGTCAGAGATTTTACTGAAAAGCAGAAAAATCCAGAGCCAAAAGCTCCGCAGCCTAATTTTCAGCAGTCCCCACAACAGCCCCCTACGTTTGACGAGTCTTTTAATGAACCAATGTCCTCGCCATTAGACCAGCCACCACTACCTCAACAACAAGGGCCTGTTGCAATGCCAAGCATACCTTTTCCCAGCGTTAAAAAACCTAAGAAAAAAGGCTTATTTGGAAGATTAATAAAGTAAAAATGCAAAATATTTCTTTGGACCATACAGATATAGCAAACTTAAAAAATTTTTTCAGAAAGCTTTGCTTAGTAAGCACCAGATACACAAAAAAGGATAAATCCACAGAAACAGCAACTAAGGAGATGCTGAAAATTAGGGTACTGGAGCTTGAGGAAGAGGTGCATAAGGCAAAAGAAGAACGGGACAAAGCATTGGAAGAAAACAAAAACAAAATTAATCAGCTGAATGGGGCATTAATATCCGTAAAAATAAAAATGAATGAGCTGCTTCAGGCTAAAAAAGAAAAGGAAATAAGAACAAGAAACTTAGAGAGAAAAATAAGAAAGACAGTAAAATAGCTAAACATCCCTGCCCATTAATGTGTTTCTATTGTTTGATTTTGCTCTTTTTGATGATTCTTCTATCAGCTTTTCAACTTTTTTATTCAGTGCTTCATAAAAATCTTCTGCTATGCTTAAAGCCTTGCCATCAACCTTTGCATAATTCTTAACCTGCGACCTTACAACCAAGCTTGTTCCCATTGATACCACCCATTAAATTTTTATTAATTATAATTTTTAAAGTCTTTTTATTGATTTTATTTTTATTATTGTAATGAAATTTAACGTAAACTTTACTTATGCGCAAACCAAAAACTTAACTTATTCTTTTCTTTTTTATCCAGTCTGCAAAATCCAAATCTTGTAAATTGAATAACATCATTTTCCTTCAAATTTTTTACCATTGGCTCTGCAACCCCCTCCATTAATTTTTTATCAGGCATTAAAATTTCTGTTTTAATTAAGTTTTTTTGTTTAGGAAGCCAATGTACTATCAAGTCTCCTTGTTTCTTGAATTTTTGATGCTCTGTGGAATGGAATATTAACTTACTGCCTTTCTTCTTGAAATTCAGACAATCCATCAACCTATACAACTTACCATTTTTAAATTTCTTAAAATCATCTTTTTCAATATAGAACCTATCATTAACTTTGAACTGCCTAGCACGCTCTTTTGCATCCGGATGCAGCTTTAATTTTACAACCTGTTCAGGAGCTTTCTCTATTTTAATCTCCTTAGAGTCATGAATAAAAAAATACCTATTAGAGTGCGCATCAAGCAGCCTTTTGTTATGCACAATAAGATCGTCCCAGGTCAAAACAGATTCTGCTTTTGTAATTCCTGTGGATAAAACAAAATTCTTGATTGCTTCTGGCAAAAATCCTCTTCTTCGTAATGCAACAATTGTCGTTAAAGATGGGTCATCCCAACCAATAAGTTTTTTCTTCTTTATCAGCTCTCTTATAACTCTTCCAGAGCTTTCTACACCTTCTAAATTAAATCTTGCAAACTCATAGATTTTTGTTTTGTTGAAACCAAGTACTGTCTGCAGATGGTTTTGCAGCTCATTCCTTAACTCAAATTCTTTAGTCCTTAATCTGTGAGTAACACCTTCAATACCATCTAATGCTGCATTCTCAAAGTCATAAGTTGGCCAGACATGATATTTATTACCATGCCTTGGATGGGTGTGTTTTATTATCCTAAACAATGTAGGGTCCCTCATAGTTGTGTTTTCATGCTGCATATATCCTTTAAGCCTCAATATCATTTCTCCTTCGTTTGCCTTGAATAAATCTTCAAACATCTTAATATGCTCTTTTTCCAGCAAATATCTGCATGTACATTCCTTCCCTTCAAACCTGCCTTTCTTTATCTTTTCATGGCTGCATTTACAGACATAAGCATAACTTTTTTCAACCAATTTTTTTGCTAGGTCATAAAACTCCTCCATATGGTCAGATGCATAATCTATAACCTCGGGTTTAATGCCAAGCCATTCATAATTTTCTAAATGTATTTTATAGAATTCCTTGTCAGCAAGTTTTGGATTGGTATCCTCAAACCTTAAAATAAACTGTCCATTGTATTTTTTTGCTAATTCATAATTAAGAAAAATTGATTTTACATGTCCTATATGTGGATATTTGCTAGGCTCAGGAGGAAATGCTGTTACAACCTTTTCGTTTTCCTTAATGTCAAAAACAGAGAAAATGTCTTTTTTCTCCTTTACAACTTCTTTAAATGAATATTTTTCAAGCTCTTTTTTTTGTTTTTCAAAACCTAAAGAATTAACATCATCAACTGTTTTTTTTATCTCCTTGCTTAATTTCTTCATATCTTTCTTAAGCTGCGGATTTTCAGCAAGAACCTTGCCAATAATAGCCCCGATATTAGCCTTTCCTTTGTATTTGACTGCATTTTGTAGGGCATATTTTAAGATTAGCTGTTTCATAGTATAAATTAATAATAATAGAGGTTATTTAAATATATAGCCCTAACATTTAAATAATACCCCCATTACCAGCTAAATATGGCTAATAGCTTGATTAAGAACAACATATTTGGCTTATTTATCTTTATTATTGCAATTTTATTAATAATTTTAGGAGTATATGCTGAGTGGCTTTGGTTCGAATCATTAAATTATCTTTCTGTTTTCAAAACAGTTCTTTTTTCAAAAATAACATTAGGAGCTGCAGTTTTTATATCCTTTTTTATATTTTTACTGCTGAATTTTATGATATTAAAAAGAAGGGCAGATATAGTCCATCAAAAAATATATTTGGTTATCATATTCATTGTTTCTTTGTTTGCAGGGCTTCTCTCAACTACATACTGGTTTACTGTATTAAGATTTTTAAACTATGTTAATTTTGGATTTGTTGATCCCATCTTTAGGAATGATATTGGTTTCTATATTTTTGTTTTGCCATTCTATAACTTTGTACTGGGTATATTGCTTTTCTTGCTCGCAGCAATTCTTACCATGACCGCAGTTACCTACCTATTTACAATCAAAACAAAAAAAGCTCCAAAACCAGATATTAAAGAAGGAATGTCTTTTGGTTTTGAACAACCTTTCCAGCAGATTAAAATAGAAATTCCAAAAAAAGGAAGAAGTCATTTGGCATTTTTAGGAGGATTACTTTTGATAATATTTGCAGCTTTTTTCTATCTTAAGAGATACTCTATTCTGTTTTCCCAAAGAGGAGCAGTATTTGGAGCAGGCTTTACTGACATTACAATCACCCTTCCATTATATACAATTTTAGCAGCTCTTACAGTAATAACTGCATTTATAGCATTTGCCTACATTTACAATCAGAACACTAAACTGCTTGTTGGAAGCATTGCATTAATTTTAGTTGTGTCTTTTGGAGGGAATATTGTAGCAGGTGCAGTACAGAGCCTGTATGTCCAACCCAACGAATTTAACCTTGAAGAGCCTTATATAAAACAAAACATAAAACATACCTTGTTTGCATATGATCTTAATAATGTTGATACAAGGGATTTTCCAGTAACTTACGACCTTACTATTAATGATATCAACAAAAATAAAGCAACTATAGATAATGTGAGACTATGGGATTGGAGGCCTTTATTGACAACAAACAGGCAGATACAGCTTTTCAGGACATATTATGAGTTTCTTGATGTGGATGTAGACAGATATAAACTCGATAATAAGCTTAGACAGATAATGGTTTCTCCTCGCGAATTAGACCAGAATCAGCTGGCTGATAAAGCAAAAACTTGGGTTAATGAAAAGCTGGTATATACACATGGCTATGGTGTAGTTGTCAGCCCGGTTAACAAGGTAAGTAATGAGGGTCTTCCAGAACTGTTTGTTAAAGACATACCATCAAAAGTAGAGTATAAAGAACTTAGAATTGCACAACCGAGGATTTATTTTGGTGAGCAATCAAATGATTTTATTATTGTTAATACTAAATCAAATGAGTTTGATTATCCGTTAGGCAATGAGAATGTATTTACATCATACAATGGTACTGATGGCATAAAACTTTCAAATATACTGAAAAAGGCTATTTTCTCAACTAAACTCGGTTCATTGAATTTGTTTATATCAAGCGCTGTTACAAAAGAGAGTAAAGTTCTGCTTAATAGGGATATTATTGAAAGAGCAACTGCTTTAGCCCCATTTCTTCAATATGATACTGATCCTTATGTTGTTATTAATGATGGTAAATTGTTCTGGATAATAGATGCCTATACAACATCAAATGAATTTCCATACAGCGAAAATATTGGTATTAACTATATTAGGAATGCAGTTAAAGTTGTTATAGATGCTTATAACGGAAATGCGGATTTCTATATTATAGATAAGGAAGATCCATTAATACAAAATTACGCAAAAATCTTTCCAAAACTGTTTAAGGATTTTGAGGATATGCCTAATGGCTTAAAAGAACACATTAGATACCCGGAAGACTTAATGAGAGTGCAGATGAGGATTTATGGCACATACCATATGAAAGACCCTCAAGTTTTCTATAATAGAGAAGATGTTTGGAGAACTCCAAATGAGATTTACAGCAGCAACGAAGTTGAGCTTAAGCCCTATTATATTATCCTTAAGCTTCCTGATGCAGAAAAGGAAGGATTCTTTTTAATTACACCATTGATTCCCCGCGGAAAGGAAAATATGGTTGCTTGGTTTGTAGCACATTCTGATCCTGATAACTATGGCAAACTAGAAGTTTTCAGGCTGAGCAAACAAGAGCTTACTTACGGGCCAATGCAGATAGAGGCCAGAATAGACCAAGATACAGAAATTTCCCAGCTTTTGACATTATGGGACCAGCAGGGTTCTGAGGTAATCAGGGGAAATCTTCTGACAATACCTCTAGAGCAGAGCTTCCTTTACATAGAACCAGTTTATCTCAAAGCCTCTGCTGCTGGAGCTTTGCCACAACTAAAAAGAGTTATTGTTGCTTATGAAGACAAGGTGGCAATGGAAGAAACTTTGCAGGATGCTCTTGAAGTTATTTTCAAAGGAAAAATAGAGAAGGCTAAGAAAAAAGAATCTGTTCAGATGCCTGAAACCTTGCCTGAAAAATTCAAGCAAGCTTCAGATTTATATAAAGAATCACAGGATGCTTTAACTCAAGGAAACTTTGCAGAGTATGCTGAGAAAATAGAAGAGCTTGGCAGAATTCTTAATCAGGATTAAAACGAAAACTATTTAAATGATTTGCATCAAAATATTAATCAACAAAGACTAAGGGGTTTATATTCTTAAATCGGGAATAGGAAAAAATTATGGGAAGGAAAATCACAGTTATTCCTAAAGCACCTGTTGGAAGAATTTTAATAAAGGCAGGAGCAAAAAGAGTTTCAGCAGATGCCGCTAGTGTTTTTACAGAGATTTTGATTGAGATGACAGAAAACATAGCTATACAAGCAGCTAAAATAGCAAAACATTCTGGGAGAAAAACTGTTAATGAAGGAGATGTAAGATTGGCTGCTAAGAAATAATAGGATTATCTAATTTCTCGTCGATAAAATTTTGGAAATAGAAAACTTTATAAACAACTCTATATACTACAGAATATATTACAAAAAATAAATTTTACAATAATAACAACAAATCATGTTTTGGGGTTGGTTAGATGGATAATAAAGAAATATTCAATGTCTTTTTCAGAGAAAAGCCAGCTATGATGTTAGTAGAGTTAAAGAATGCAAAATCAGAAGTTTACGCTTCATCTTTGGCAAAGTGTGTTGACTGCACATATTCTCATGTTGTAAAAATTCTTCAAGAAATGGAAAAGTCTGGTTTAATAAATTTTGAAAAGCAGGGAAGATTAAAACTGCTTACTTTAACAAAAACAGGTTCTGAAATTGCTGACCATATTGATGGGATAAGGATTAAGTTATAACAAAATTAATTTTTATTTATTCTATAATTATTTTTTCTTTAACCCATGAAATAGAAATAACCTAAACAATCTCTTCCATTGCCCTTTTTTCCAGAACAACTTTTGCCTTTTCTATAAAATCACCTTCTATGTCTGTAGGTATTAAGGCACCAGCAGCATTTGCATGACCGCCTGCCTCACAATTAGGTATCTCTTCGATTATAGCATCTATAATCTGTTTTAAATCTGTTCCATTACAGTTTCCGCACATTCTCAAAGAAACTTTTGTTGTTCCGTCTATTAACTGCGCCATCGACATTATGAATTTCTCTTGGACATTGTTTGACTTTGATAAAATAGAAGCCAGAGTTCCGATTAATGTGGACCTTATTTGGTCTTGCGCATTAATTATTACATAACCCTCCCCTTTTGTTATTAAGCTGGAAGTTTTATTTTTATCATACCACTTTAAAGAGCTTATTATTTCTTTTTTATAATTACCCATTAAGTAAATTGCTTTTTTCTTTATCTTTTCATCCCCTAAGCAAGTTCCAATGCCCAATGATGCTTTATCCAATCTTCCACATGCGTTAAGCAGTGTTGCAAACTCCTTTGCATCTTTTGTAGGGCTTTCATGATCTTCTTCTCTCAGAAGGTAAACGTTTCCAAGAACATCTTCAGGATTTTTTTCTCCAAGCCTTGTTAATATAACTCCTGCAACCAGTTTTTTCATCTCTTCCGCATTCAGATGCACAATTTTTGTCCATCCTTTATCATGCTTGGGATTTATACCCAACTGCTGCAGAAATTGTATAGCCCCGGATTCGTTTCCTGTAACACCCGGAATAAAAGGGTCTGTGCAGTACTCTAAAACTTTATGCAGTGGCTTTGTTTGGGCTCCGAATAGCCTTAAGCCCCTAATGACCTTGATTTTTCCTTTATCAATGGCTGTCTTTAAAATTTCATTGTTGATCTTCTCAAAACCATTGTTTTCCTGCATGTCTCCCATAGCCCCGATTATTGCTATGTGCGCGAATTCTTTTATTTTATCGTCAAGGCAACTGGCGAATAAATAAACAACACCTGCACCAGAAACCTCTTTACTGGCGTTAATTCCAAATTTATGAGGATTTAGAAAGAAAATATTATCTCCATCAGCATCTTTTTTTTCAGGCTCATGATGGTCAAGAATAAAAACCTTTTTTTCTTTAAAGAGTTTCTCTATCTCTGTTAGTGCTCCAGAGCCAAGATCGGTAAATATAAAATAGTTGTATGGTTCTCTTGCTAGCTCTTTCAGGACTTCTTTTTTTATCTGCTGGATTATTGATATGGAGTACTTCCTGTTGTCATTGTTCAAGCATTTGACCATTAAAGAAGCAGAGCTTATGCCATCGGCATCAAGATGGCTTACAATCCTTATTACGTCAGTTTTTGGAATCTTCTTAAATTCTTCAACAGCTTTTTTGATATCTTCCTCAAATAAACTATAAGAATCCATTTTTAGAAAATTTTAGAACAAAGGTTATATTTATGTGTTTTGATTTCTATCTCCCAAATCTTCTTTCTCTTTGACTAAACTCTTTAATTATGTGTATTAAATCCTGTTTGGTGAATTCCGGCCATAACTTATCTATGAAAAAAAGCTCGCTATAACTAATCTGCCACAAAAGAAAATCACTTATTCTTTTCTCTCCTCCAGGTCTTATTAGAATATCTGGGCTGCTGCTTAAGTATAAATTCTCTTTTATAAGTTCTTCATCAATATATTCTTCCTTAATCTCTTTGTTTTTTAATTTTTGAATGATTTTTTTCAACGCATCTGTTATTTCAGCTTTACTGCTATAAGCCATTGCAAAATTTAATTTAAAATTATCATTGTTTTTTGTCCTTTCCATAATCTCATACATTCCTTTTTGTATGTTTTCTGAAAACCTATGCAACCTTCCAATAAATCTAACTTTTATGCCATTCTTATCTAGTCCTTTATCATTTTTTAATTTCTTTATACTTTCTTCAAATAACGAAAATAAAACTTTTTTCTCCTGTTTAGACCTGTCGAAATTATCTATTGAGAATGCATATAATGTTAATTCTTTAATGCCAAGCTCTTGGCACCATTTTGAAATTTCTTTTATCTTGTCAGCGCCAAATTTATGCCCCAGCCATGGCTTCAATCCTTGTTTTTTAGCGAAGCGTCTGTTACCATCTAAAATTATTGCTATATGTTTAGGGTTATTATTTTGATCCATATTCATTTATGAAGTGCTGGTTTATTAATAAATATTTGTAAAAAAATTTAATAGGAGTATAAATTTATATATTGAATTGATTTAATTATTGATAATGAAATACAATATCAGAGCTGCTTTATGGTTAAGCGTAATTATTTTTATAATCTTCTTGCTGCAGAAACTAATCCCTGCATTCACCGATTTATTTATTTTGGACAGTAGATTAGTTATTCCCAGAATTTGGACTTTACTGACTGCTATATTTTTGCATTCCGGAATGGTGCATTTACTTTACAATTTATTTGCATTAGCTCTGTTTGGCAGTATTCTTGAGCATATAATTGGAAGCAGGAAGTTCTTGATTTTGTTCTTTGTTTCTGGGTTAGCTGCAAGTTTTGCAAGCCTTCCATTTTACACTATGGTTTTAGGAGCCTCAGGAGCTATTTTTGGAATTTTAGGGATGTTGGGTATATTAAGGCCCAAGCTTGTAGTTTGGTTGTATTCAATACCTATGCCAATGATAATTGCCTTGTTTGTGTGGGCTATTGGGGATATCCTTGGAATCTATGCTCCATCAGGAACTGCAAACATTGCACATCTTGGTGGTTTAGGTGTTGGATTAATTGCAGGAATTTATTATAGAAAACAATTTAGGGAAAAGAGAAATAAAAGAGAAGGTGTTCATATTGATGAGGGAAAAGTTAAGGAATGGGAAAATACCTTTTAGATTTATTTTACACAAACTTTTTAAACATTATTCTAACTCATTAAGCTATGAAAGTTAAAATCAATAAAGAGCTGATAGAGCATGTTGCTGAAGTAGCAAGGTTAAAACTTACAGATAAAGAGATAGAAAAGTTTTCTAAAGAACTTAAAGAAATTATTGGAGTTTTCTCTAAGTTAGATAAAGTTGATACAAAAGGCATTGAGCCTAGTTTGCAGGCTGTTGAATTGAAGAATATGCTGAGAGAGGATAAGGAAGAGAAATCATTTACACAAGAGGAGGTTTTGAGTTTGACAGAGCATAAGAAGGATGGCTACTTTAAGGGTCCAAAAGCAGTTTAATGGGGAGAAAATGAAATTTTATCCAATAATTTTGATAGCAAGTATTATTGTGTTAGCAGGTTGTGGTGCAGATGATATTGAAAATAATAGGGGCGGTGATAATATGAATCCAATAGCAGTTTTTGATACATCCATGGGAGAATTTAAGATAGAGCTATTTGAGGATAAAAGTCCTATTACAGCCGGCAACTTTAAGAAATTAGTGCAAGGGGGATTTTATGACGGAACAAAATTCCATAGGGTAATTAAGGGATTTATGAATCAGGGCGGAGATCCACTTACTAAGGATAATTCTCAACAAGCAAGGTGGGGAACTGGCAATCCAGGCTACGCTATAAAAGATGAGTTTATTGAAGGATTAAGCAATGTGCGCGGAACAATCTCTATGGCAAATTCAGGGCCTAATAGCGGTGGAAGCCAATTTTTCCTGAATGTTGCGGACAATATCCAATTAGACTGGGATAAACCTCCGGCTCAAAGCAAACATCCTGTTTTTGGCAAAGTGACTGGGGGGATGGAAGTAGTTGACGCTATCAATAGCGTACAAACAGTTTCGGGAGATAGGCCTCAGGAAGAAGTGGTAATAAATAAAATAATAATAGAATAAGATGCAAGACTTTATTCAAAAAATAAAAAATAACGAAATTGACATAGTTGAGCATACCCATAAAATAATCAAAGAATCAAAAAAAATAAACAAGGAATTTAATTACTTTAATGTTATTTCTGAAAATTTGGCATTAGAACAAGCGAAAGAATTACATAAAAAAATTAAAAACAATGATAAGGAAATTAAGAATAAAAAATTATTGGGAGTTGCGGTTTCTGTTAAGGATAATATCTGCGTAAAAAACGTGGAAAGTACAGCAGGAAGCAGGATTCTTAAAGGCTACAAGCCATTATTTGACGCTACCGTAATAAAGAAAGCAAAAGAGCAAGGCGCAATTATAATAGGAAAAACAGCACAAGATGAGTTTGGATTTGGAAGCTTTTCTGTTAATGTAGGGCTAGGATTTAAGATTCCTAAGAATCCTTTTGATAAGCAAAGAGCTTGCGGAGGAAGTTCTGGAGGTGCAGCAGGATTAAGCCAAGTTGCAGAATTTCCGCATATCGCCTTAGGAGAATCAACTGGAGGAAGTATTGTTGAACCAGCTAGTTTTTGCGGTGTTTTTGGTTTGTGTCCTACATATGGTCGTGTTAGCAGATATGGCTTAATAGATTATGCAAACAGCTTGGATAAAATAGGACCCTTGGGTAAAAATTTATATGATTCTGCATTATTGTTGGAAACAATTTCTGGTTTTGACAATAACGAAAGTACAACTATAAACAAACCAACAGAAAATTATACAAAATCAATAAGTAATAAAATTAAAAACATGAAAATTGGAATTATTAAGGAATCATTTAAGGACATTGATAAAAAAATAGAAAAAAATATTGGAAATGCTATCAAAACTTTGGAAGAAAGCGGCATAAAAACACAAGAAATTTCTTTAAAGTTACCAGTAGAGCATGGATTATCAACTTATTATATTTTAGCAACTTCTGAAGCATCTACAAACTTGGCAAAGTATTGTGGAATGCGTTATGGCATTAGCGATAAACTAGAAGGAAACTTCAACGAGTATTTTACTAAAGTAAGGAGCCATAATTTGGGTCAGGAAGCAAAGAGAAGAATTATTCTGGGAACTTTTGCCCGCATGTCGGGATATAGGGATGCTTATTACATTAAAGCAACTAAAGTCAGAACAAAGATTGTTAACGAGTACAAAAAAATGTTCAGGAAATTTGACGCATTAATAAGCCCTACTGCTCCAATATTGCCTCCAAAATTCTCTGAAATTGAGAAACTAAGTCCGCTGCAGAATTACATGATGGACATTATGACAGTTTCTCCAAATGTTGCAGGATTGCCCCATCTAAATGTTCCAGTTGGTTTTGAAAATAAATTGCCAGTTGGTATGTTGATGACAGCAGATCACCTACAGGAAAGCAAATTGATACAGTTAGGAAGTGTTTTTCAATAATCAAATAAAAAATTTATTTTTTGTATTCTTTGTCATCAAAGAAACATACAGAATTAT
>Ga0208278_1000895_pt1 | contig 15091 bp, 10 predicted proteins | sample ETN01SmetaG_FD_185794 | JGI IMG/M metagenome (GOLD analysis project Ga0208278, IMG submission 185794) | Marine microbial and viral communities from oxygen minimum zone, Eastern Pacific Ocean - ETNP2014F12-01SV259 (SPAdes) (version 2) | ecosystem: Environmental > Aquatic > Marine > Oceanic ...
ATGCAGATCAGGCCGCGAGCATGAACTGCCATGAAATTCACCTGTTCTGGAGTGATTTTTTCTGCGGCACAAATAAGATCACCTTCGTTTTCGCGATCTTCATCATCGACACAGATGACCATTTCGCCACGACTAATGGCCTTGATGCCTTCTTCTATACTGTCAAAACGTGTTTCAATACCCATCATGGATTCTGTCAATCTTTCCTGTTTCTCTTCCATTAAAATGCCTTAAGAAAAAATGAAACACAAGTTTCAGCTGGACTCAGCGGGCTCTGCGATGAGATGAAAATCAGGACCTATGGGGCTGATGGAAAGGGTACGCCACAAAGATGCATCTGCTATTTTGCTGATGCCGAGTTCAGCACACCAGGAGGGTGCAGCTTGGCCCCCAATGATTTTAGGGGCGATAAAGAGATGAAGCCTGGAGACATAACGGCTTTTGATGAAAGAAGCATGAACCTCACTTCCACCTTCAACCAGCAGGTTTTGGATTCCGAAATGCTGAAGCCTGTCCAAAATCCAGGGGATTTCGGGCCTTGGAACTGGGGCTTGAAGTTTTTCAAGATGATGATGTGGCTTTGATAATGAAGAAACCGTTTGATTCCCTGTAACATGGATGACCCGGATACCGTCTTCGGCAAGGACCTTGCTCTTTGAAGGAAGCTTCCCCTGTGAATCGAGGATGACACGTATAGGTGATACTCCACCAGGGATCCCCCTAACGGTAAGAGATGGATCATCCTCCAGCACGGTGTTGATGCCGACCAGAATTGCATCATTCTCGTGACGCAAACGGTGGGATTCAAGCCTTGCAGCTTCACCAGTGATCCACTTCGAATCACCTCCGGCACATGCTATTTTCCCATCGAGACTGATTGCGGCCTTGAGCGTGACGTGGATTCCGGTGGTATGATTCTTCATGGGCTTGATGCTTCCGGATTTGGATTATTATTTCTCAACAAAGTCTATATTAGTTTTGAGGCTTTTCCTCAGAGGATATTTGGAGCAACGGAAAAGGATGACCGTTGATCACAAGTTCTGCGCCTGATTCCTCAAGATGTTTTAAAATTTCATAGCGTGGGGCATCGGCGAGCATTACGGTTCCATGATTCCGGGATTTCAAATAGCACCGTTCCCTGGCATCCATTAAAAAAATGGCTTCAACAGTCTGATCTTCTTTACCGTTATTCAAGTACATGGTGAAACTTTGATCCTGCTGATGAACAGAAAGCGCCTGCATTGGGGTCAGGGTGCATTTCAGGTAGCATTTATCCCAGCGTGATTCGCTGAAGTATTCAACAAAATACCGATCCGTTTCCTTTTCATAATCAAGATGGGACTGGAAAAATTCAAGTATCCGCCCACTGATATTTTTTTTTCTGAGGCTCCACTGTTGTTGATGATCCACGACAATGAAATCATAATGAAAACCGCCGATCGTTTCTTGATTGAGCTTCTCTCCAGCTTGTTTCGTTCTGGCCATGGGAGCAGGAAAATACATTCCAGTGGAAGGATTCAACTTGGGATCTTGTAAGTCTTGCTCAATCACTTCACGGATTCCAGGAAGTTCCAGCAAACCTTCCAAATCCAGTTGTTTTCTTTCTTTTTGAAGGAGTGGGTTCAGGAGACGTTTTCCGCAAAGGATGAAAATGTATCTATTTAATTGTGCGAGCCCTATAAGGGCCTGATTCAGTTCCATATCCTTTCTAAGGATGAAGGAGTAAATTTTTCAATTTCAAAGTGGAACCGCCGAGGAATTTTCCCCATTGGTACGACTCGCATACTGGAGTAGGAGCCCGAGCCCGCACTGGTTGAGTCGGTTATAATGGCTGGAAACAAATGCATAGCCCATCTCAGAGATTCTTCGGAGTACCATCGCAACCTTTGCAGACCAACGATTTGCATCTCCTGGAATGGAGCGGTAATTCTCCCGTTCCATGATCATGACGATCGTGTAGGCCCTTCGTCCTTTGGGGGTGTCAAATTCAATAATGCCCGCATCCCCGTTGACTCCTTTGACAAACCCTGTTTTATCCCAGATACGTACTGATTTACGCCGGGCGAAGCATGTCCCGTCCTTGATACGGTCCTGAATCCATTTGTATCCTGGAAGGCTCATCAGGTAAAGCATGCGTTTGCTGGCTTGTCGATTCTGCTTGACAGGGGTTTTTTCACCCAGACTCTTGTGAAACCAGGTTCTAACAAGGATCTGGTTCAGGTCTGCCGCTGAGACTTTGTTGCGGTAGGTTTTACCGTCTTCCGGGATATATTCTACGATCTTCAATTCATGATACATTCCGGATTGGTTCAGTATTTTTTGAACCTGGGCTGGTCCTCCAAGCCTCTTCAAAATCCAGTTCGTGCTTTCGTTGCTGCTGAAACGGATCATTTTGGAAAGATGCTGCTGATTCTGTTCACTGTGTTCCTTACCGCCCTCCTCAATTGCAAGCATGTAGGCATGAAGGATAGGGAGTTTGATCAGGCTTGCTGATTTGACACGACGTCGTGGTCGGATGGATACCAACAATTTCCCGTTCGATAAATCCTGGGCAACCATTGATAGGCTGTCCTGCCGATGTAATCTCCCACTTCGGTAGAGATCCTCCATGTAAGCCAGTATGCCTGCTTCCAGTGAAGTCCGGTGCCCTGGGATCTGGAGTTCATGGATTGGCTGCGTTTCCGGTTCAGGATGATAAAGGCTGAGGTATTTCCCTGCGGCCCATCCTTCCAAATCTTCAGAGTTACTGATTTTGACCCATCTATTTTTCTGAGGCCCCAGGAGGTTGATTTTAGATCCTCCTTTAAGAGTGCCCAAAACCTCGTAGCGCGAACCAGGACCAGAGCGCAGATTGAGTGCAGTAACATTGACGATGGCAAACTGAGATGGGAATTCCGATGGGATTTGATCGGTTCCACTACCTGGAACCTGAAAGGTTTCTTTCTCTGGAAAAATCCTCCTCGAATGCTCCGGTTTCAGAAATTTGAGAAAGGTCCATCCTGTTGTACCTTCTTCGGTTGTTACCCGAACCCAGCCTCTTCGTGGTTCAGCAAGGTAATGCAGGCTTTTCCCACCAGGTAAAATTTCTAGCACCTTATATTGAGTCCCTGGGCCATGACGGAGGTTGAGTGATTCCACACCAACTTCCGCTTTACGCATCAGGTAGTTCATTCTTTTGTCATTCGAACGAACCTCTCCATGGCTTTGCAGGAAATATAAGGCCATCAAACCTAAACCAAGAAATGTCCTAAGCTTCAATGGATTCATTCAAATAAAGAAACAGAAGTTTACTGAATGCTACAAAGCGATTTTAATCCAATGCCATACAGTTGAAAAGTCCCTGGATGAGAACTTATTTCTTTTCAACGGTTCTCGTGGTTCAGAAAGACTTAGGAATCGTCAAAAATATTGTGTAAGTGCGTGCTGTTTTAAAACAGCACCTTGAACTAAAAGGAAGGAATATCCGCGTGATGTCAGATACGCGGGACTAGATCAGGAACGGCTTCCACGCCGGAAAAGGTGTGTCAGAAAAACCAACCCAGGGCAGATCAAAAACGAAATTACCATTATAGTGAATATGATGGTCCAGCTGAGACCCATGGAGCTCCTTTATCGAGAGAATTTGCTGGAGAGAATAACGCAGTGTGGAAAATTTGCAACCTTAAATTCAGCGTTTTACGGCAACGATGAAAGCGTCCTCAAAATTTTTATCCTTGCGGCCAAGAAGTTTTCGGAGGGATTCCGCCTGCTTTTTAGTACGGTAACCTCCAGCCTGAACCTGTTGGTAGGAAATCTTGTCTTCTCCTCTTCTAATATCAAAGAAGGTTTCCTTGCCGTAGGCTTGGTTGAGGAAATTTCTGACACGTCCAGCAGTCTCAAGGTTCGGGAAAAGGCCGAGTGAGACCATATAGCCCTTCTCAGTCTTTTTACGGTAAGCCTGGCCTGCTTCTCGATTACTGCGGTTGATGCGGTTTACGAGTTTGGTGGAAGCCTCATCTTTCAGTGGTTGAGAACTGATAACTTCTGCAAGGAAGCTGGTGTCCGAGTTTTTCACCACTCGAGATTTGTAGCCGTGCTTTTTCAGAAGGCTCCGGTAATCTTGAACGCAATCGTCGAAGACACAGTTTGCCACCTGGACATAATATCGTGTTCCTTTTGGTTTAGTGGCAGGTTTGGGTTTAGACTTGGGTTTCGATTTTGGTTTTGCGGATTTTTTAACGGCAGGTTTGGGTTCAGTTTTGGCAACAGGTTCAGAAGTTGGTTTTGGTTCAGGTTCTGGTTCTTTGAAGGCAGCAACAGGAGCAGGTGGTTCTTCAGGTTGTTCAGCTAATTCCTCTGGGACTCCCTCAGGCATGTTCAGAAAATAAAGGATTCCTACGGTGATAGCACCAAGAACCATGCCGATCACACTGGTGATCAGCGCTGCGATCAGGATGGGTTTTCGAGGCCCGCTCTTCTTTTCTTTTTTGGGTTTTGCAGCTTTTGCTGGTTTCTTCTCTTCCTTCTTTTTCTCGGCAGGTTTTTCCTCTGCCGCGGGGGCGGCTGCAGCTGCAGCTGGGGCTTCCTCGGGTTCTGTTGCAGCCTCCTCGGGTTCTTCTGCAGCTTCCTCAGGTTCTTCTGCAGCTTCCTTAGGTTCTTCGGCAGGTGGTTCTTCAGTACTGGCTTCTGGTTCGGAAGTTTCTTCCTCCTTCATCTCCAGGTCGTCGATGGTGGAGAGGTCTTCAAAAAAGGAATCGAGTTCGGAATCTCCTTCCTCTTCATCTCCTTCCATGAAGGTATCGAGCTGGTCCCCGAAATCGTCTCCAAAATCGTCGAGTCCTTCTAGACCTTCTAAATTCTCGTCCGCCATATCTTCCTTAATCAGTCCTAAGAATTAAGCCTTTTCAACGCTCATTCCTTTTTGAACAAACTGGAATGAATTCAGTTTGATCTCGAACCTACTCAATTTTGATTCAATAAATGGATAAGAGATAACCCTGTTAATGTCAAATCTTCCTCAATTGCTGCATGAGGAAGATAATCACTGATTTTCAAAGCATGTCCACCGGTGATGATCACTTTTGGTTCAGGTTGATTTCGAGTTTTTAAATCCCATGTGATCTTTTCAACCAGTGCTTCAATCATGGCGCAGTATCCGTTAAAAATTCCGGATTGCATACTTTCGGTTGTATTTTTTCCAATCAATTGTTCCGGTTTTTCCAGATTGACCTGGAACAACTGTGCCGCCCTCAAATAAAGTGCTTCCGCTGAAATGAGCATTCCCGGGCAGATGAGCCCTCCTTCAAAAACTCCTTCTGCACTGATCACGTCAAACGTTGTAGCAGTTCCGCAATCAATGACGATCAGTGAAGTCCGATGCTCATCGTAAGCCGCAACTGCATTGGCGATACGATCATGACCTACTTTTTCAGGAAAATCCGTTTCGATACGGATGCCGAGCCTAAGCGTATGGCTCACAATCAAGGGCTTATGGCCTGTAATCCGTTTCAGCAGTTCGATAAAGACTCCCGTCAATTCCGGAACCACTGACGCCACTACCCCACTGTCTGCCGACTCAAGGTCTCCATTGAATGCGAAAAGCATACCCCGCAACAGCATCTCATATTCATCGACGCTCTGAGGCGGACCGGTATGCAACCTGCGGCTGAATAGGAATTTTCCATCACTGAAAAAGCCTATGACGATATTGGTATTTCCGATGTCCGCGGCGATGAGCATTAGTTTTCAGAAGGATCGTGAATCAAGTCACCGGAATAGTGAATATACAGGGTCCCATCCTCCCTTCGGATCCTGGGAAATCCTTCAGGAGTCAGACCTTCAAAGGTCCCGTCCTCCATGGTTCCATTCAAGCAACGTACCCGTTTTCCTGAAACAGCCGCCCGGATCATCCATTCTTCAAGCAAAGCCTTCGTCCCCTTTTTCAATAGGTGTTCAAAGACAAGATCCAGCTCTGCCAGCAGTTCCTGGAAGAGTTCTTCCCGATCAATTTGGAAGTTTGCTTCCGCTTCCAAAGTCGTCAGGACCGTCCTCAGTTCTTCCGGGAATTCTTGGATTTTCCCTTCGGTGTTAATGCCGATTCCCAATATTAACACAGGATGTGGAATCTGTTCCAGATCAGTGGTTTCGATCAGGATTCCACAAATCTTACGGTTCTTGACGAGTACGTCATTGGGCCACTTCAACCGTACCCCCTCAATCTTTCGTTCCAGAACCCTTGCGACTGCAATTCCAACAGGCAGAGCCATGCCCTGAAGCCTGGATAGAGGGAGTCCAGGATGAATCACGGCAGAAAAAGTAAGGTGACGTCCAGGAAGGGAGATGTAGCTTCTTCCTAGCCGTCCCCTGCCTTGTTTTTGTGTCGCTGCAAGCACCACCTGTTTGGGTTGGAGCAGCAGGTGCCTTTCTCGCATCAGGAAAGAATTGGTGGAATCAACCTCCTCCAAACGGATTACCTGCCAACCTCCGATTTTTTCCAGGATGGAGTCAGTGGAGTTGGAAATCATGGATCGTGATGGCGTATTCCCCGTTTTCTTTTTTTACTTTACCGTTTTCATCTCGATCTACTTCCACCACTGCACGGACTTCCGCCCTGACATTTTCGATTTCTGTGACGAGATGAATATCATACCAGTTGCTCCAGAGGATGAAAAAATCTTCTTCTGATTTTGGCAAACCAGAAGTCAAAGGATCACCTTCTAGTTTGCTAAATATTTGATTAAAATTTTTATAGTATTCTTGTTTATCGAAATCATCGATTAATACTTCAGCTATAAGATCAGCAGAGTCTGCATATTTTTGTTTTGTTGATTTATCAGCATTATTTGACTGATATCTTTTAAGAAAATCAGATACATTTTTTTGACTTGCCAAGTTAATGTTAATTTTAGGGTCTCCAGTAGATTTTCCTTTTATATTACCTACCGGATATACAGTAAAATTTTGATCCCAACTGTTTACATCCGGCTTAGCGGAATTAAGAGGTATTTGGAAATCAATATAGCCATCCTCAATCAGTTTGCTTTGAAGCAGCATGATTTCACTAAGTTTATCGAACTGGGTGTTTTTGACCTCCCATTCGGTATCATCCATTTGGACGTGGCCTTCAATGCTTGAATCAGGATAATCAGGATCGGTGTTCTTATCCGACCAGTCATAAATTGAGGCGTAAAACGCCCTTATGGATTCCTCTCCAAGGTTCAATGATTTTTGGGATTGATTGGAGTCTACGGATTGCTGATTGCTGTAGTAGCTTAGAAGATTCAAAAATTCATTAAATAAATCCAAATCTTTCGGGGACCCTGGAGAAAAATTCATTCTGTTTAGATTAAACAGGTGATCGATGGGCCGGATGTAGGGGGTATAGAAAGTGACGTTGGGGAAGCTTTCTGCAAGTCCGGGGAGCAGTAGTTGGATGCCTTCGATTTTTTCTGGTTTGGTGGGATTGAGTAAGCTGGCCGTTCTCAGTAATGGAGGACTGATCTGGTCAAAAAAATCCTTTTCCGTTATTTTTCCGTTGAGCCCCCCCTGGAGCCCTACGAGGGCAGCCTTGAACAGGGATTTGGCGGCATTCCTGGCACGGAAGGAAGCCTGGAAATTCCGGATACCCCGGGTCTCTAAATGGGTATCGAATGAGAATTCGGTCATATAAACCGCCAGGAGGGCGATGATGACCAGGGTGATGAGCAGGGCTATCCCCCTGCGTGCAGGGGGGGCATGATTTATGGAAGGAGTCAAAAGGGGCAAGTTATGATTTCGGCGCCCGTTAGTCCTGTTTCAAAAAAACATCGATCTGCCTGAAAAAATATAAGGCAGGCTGGGAAACGATCATGAACAACCGCTGGTGGCTCCGCAGGACGCACACTTGAGGCAAGAGCCATTACGGACCATGGTAAATTGACCGCATGTCCCGCAGGGTTCACCTTCGTATCCTTTCATCCGAGCTTCCTGAACCAGCTCGGTCTGGGAACGGTTGGCAGCAGCATCCGCGAAAGAAATTCCGGAAACAGTATCTTCAGAAGGTTCTGAGATCATCGTTACTCCGCTGGAGTCGTCCCTATGAAAAGCTTGTTCCTCTGGCTCCATTTTTATGGAGGCGAGTGAAGAAGAACCGGTTTGATCTCCATTCTCACCTGCGATTTCCTCGAGGAAGGAACGGCTCTCTTCTTTGCTCATGGTGCGTTCGGAAACCAGATGTTCCTCATCATAATCCGGGACGGGTTCAGGAGTTGAGAGGCTGCTGGCCTGGAGGTCATCTTCTGAAACATGAGCCAGGTCGTGGCGGCCCAGATAGTTGACTGCCAATTCGCGGAAGATGTAATCGATGATGGAGGTGCTCATTTTGATTGATTTGTTGCCCATCACCATTCCGTTTGGTTCGAAACGGGTAAAGACGAAGGCTTCGACGAACTCTTCGAGGGGCACACCATGTTGGAGTCCCAGTGAAATTGCGATGGCAAAGCAATTCATCAAACTGCGGAATGCGGCTCCTTCTTTATGCATGTCGACGAATATTTCACCTAGCGCACCATCTTCATATTCACCGGTTCTCAGATAGAGCTTGTGACCCCCGATCAGTGCCTTCTGGGTGTAACCATTACGTCGGAATGGCAAACGTCTGCGTTTGGCGATGTAACGGTGGATGATTTTTTCAGCCACTTGGACTGCAGCAGGGTGTGCAATCCCCTCCTGCATTTCTTCATCTTCTTCATCCCAGACCTCTGCACCGGCACTGGTATTGAGAGGTTGGCTTAGTTTAGAACCATCTCGATAAAGGGCGTTACACTTCAGTCCAAGTTTCCAGGACATGCTGTAGCATTCCTTGATATCTTCCACATCCGCTTCGGCAGGCAAATTGATTGTTTTCGAAATAGAACCGGAGATGAAAGGCTGGGCGGCGGCCATCATTTTGATGTGCGCCTGTGCAGCTATGAAGCGTTGTCCCTTCTTACCGCATTTGTTGGCACAGTCGAAGACACTATAGTGCTCTTGTTTAAGATGCGGAGCACCTTCAATGGTCATCGTGCCGCAGATGAAATCATTGGCAGCTTCAATTTCCTTGTCGCTGAATCCAAGGTGCTTGAGGATGCTGAATTCATAATCGCTGAGTTGGTCCTCATCCAGTCTGAGGGTTTCCTTGCAGAAATCATCTCCGAGGATCCATCGGTTGAAGACAAAACTAATGTCAAATGCGGTGGGGAGTTGTTCCTCAATTTTCTGCAGGACTTCATCGGTGAAACCCTTATTTCTTAAAACTTCACTGTTGATGCAAGGGCTTCCTTCAAGTCGGCCGTATCCTTTGACATAATTTACGATTTCATTGATGTGGTTCTCCGCATAGCCTAAACGCTGCAAAGCAGGAGGGATTGAATCATTGATGATTTTGAAATACCCTCCGCCAGCGAGTTTCTTGAACTTGACCAGAGCAAAATCGGGCTCGATCCCGGTGGTGTCACAGTCCATCAGCAGACCAATCGTACCGGTTGGTGCAATGACGGTGACCTGAGCATTTCGATATCCATGTTTTTCACCCAGACTCAAGGCTCGGTCCGCATCTTCCTGGGCGGCCTTCAGTAGTTCGGGAGGACAGTGACGGCTGTCGATGCCCAACGGGGTGATGCTGAGATTTTCATATTCACTGTCGGAGACCCGGAAAACAGCCCTTCGGTGATTCCGTATCACACGCATCATCGTTTCACGGTTTTCTTGGAATCCTTCATAGGGACCGAGTTCTTGGGCCATCTCGGCAGAAGTCGCATAAGAGGTCATGTGCATGATGGCAGTAATTGAACCACAAATGGAAAGAGCCTCTTTGGAATCATATGGAATCCCATTGACCATCAGGTAGGTGCCCAAGTTCGCATAGCCAAGTCCCAGGGTTCGGAAACGATAGGACAGTTCCGCAATCCTCCTGCTGGGAAACTGAGCCATCAGCACACTGATTTCAAGGACGATCGTCCAGATCCTGACGGCATGCCTTAGTTTGGCAATATCCAGTTCTCCGTTTTCTGGATTTTCGAACTTGAGTAGGTTCAGAGAAGCCAGATTGCATGCGGTATCATCGAGGAACATGTACTCGCTGCAGGGATTGGAAGCCCTGATAGGCCCATCACTGGGGCATGTATGCCACTCATTGATGGTTGTGTCGAACTGCAGTCCCGGATCTGCTGATGACCATGCGGAATAGGCAATCTGCTCCCAAAGTTCACGGGCTTTAAGCACCTTGCAGGAATCTGGTTCACGTTTTTGTTCACCGGCTTTGACTTTTTCGGTACGCCAATAAAGTGACCAGTCTGCATCTTTTTCAACGGCTTCCATGAAGGAATTGGTGATACGAACCGAATTATTGGCATTCTGTCCTGAAACAGAATTGTAGGCTTCCGAATTCCAGTCTGTGTCGTATTCATCAAAATCAACATCCACATAGCCCTGTTTGGCTAGATGGATGATCCGTTCAACATAATTGAAGGGGACCTGAGCTTTACGGGCTTTTTTGATGACCCGTTTCAGCTCGAGGTTCTTTTTCGGGTCAAAACGTTCTTCTGCAAGATTCCATTCCCGGATTGCAGCAAAAAGAGCAGAAATGATCTCACGGATTTTCTTGGATCCAGCAACGAGGGCAGCAACTTTCTGTTCCTCACGGACTTTCCAGTTGACGAATTGTTCGATGTCCGGATGATCGATGTCGAGACAGACCATCTTGGCTGCACGTCGAGTGGTTCCTCCGGATTTAATGGAGCCGGCTGCAGTGTCACCAATTTTGAGGAAGGACATGACGCCGGAGGAGACTCCTCCTCCCGAAAGAGGTTCCTCTCCTCCACGAAGATCGGAAAAGTTCGAACCGGTTCCAGATCCGTATTTGAAGAGCCTTGCTTCCCGGGTCCAAAGATCCATGATCCCGCCTTCTTGGACCAAATCATCTTTGACGGACTGGATGAAGCAGGCATGTGGTTGTGGATGGGTGTAGGCATCCTCCGAACGATGAACTTCTCCACTTTCTGGCTTGACATAATGGTGTCCCTGGGCAGGGCCCGACATCCCATAAGCCCAATTGAGGCCGGTGTTGAACCATTGGGGTGAATTGGGTGCCGCCTGCTGATTGGCAAGCATGTAACTCAATTCATCGTAAAAAGTACGTGAATCGGATTCCTCGTTGAAGTAACCGTATTTGTGCCCCCAATAGGTCCAGCATCCTGCTAGTCGATGGAAAACCTCTCGTGAATCCGTTTCTGAACCATACCGTGAGGAGGTTTCGATTTTAGAAAGCTTGCTTTGGTCCGCAGAAGAAGGCTGTAACCATTCGGGAATGTTTTTTTCACGGGCATGGCGTAAATGCTTGGGGACCCCAGCTTTTCGAAAATACTTCTGGGCCATGATGTCTGTGGCGACCTGACTCCATTGACTTGGAACGACCACTTCCTTCCATTCCGATACGATCGATCCATCCGGGTTGCGGATGACTGAACTTCGGGTTTCGAAATCGAGGGTTTGGTATGGATCCTGTCCTTCTTTGGTAAAGAGTCGGTCGATTTTCATGGAATGGTCCTGATTTTTGATGTTTGTGCAACAAAAGGCAGGAAGGCAGGAACTGTAAAGCATTGCCTTCCATGGCCAGCTTCTTGATAATTCCAGGTTCTGCAGGTTTTTTCCTCAATGAATTCTGCAGATGTTGGAACTCAGACGGAACAGCATCAACTGAACCGCTATATTTTTACTGTTTCGATCTCAACAGCGGGAAGGATGAAAGTAATCAAAGAAACCAAGGAAATCAACAAAAAAATATATTTTTTTCCCAGAAATAATTGAGATGGTTTTTGGTGACACAAATTGCATTTAATCTTTGTTTTAAGTAATTGAAAATACTAAAAAATTATCAATCCATGGTTTCCAAACAAATAAAAGATATATGATTTCATCCTAATATCACAATTTTAAATCAAATCAACACCTTAGCCTTAAATACTTGATTTTGAACATTCCTTTTCATCAATAGCTATGTTTCCGGCATTCCTAACCTCCTCTCCATGTACTTCGCTATACGTACACATTCCTTTTTGCAGGAAGATATGTCCATTCTGTTCTTTTGTTGTTCGGCGTGATCGAGCTGGTGCCCATATGGAGTACCTGGAAGCACTACTGGATGAACTGGAGTTCAGTCTAGGTGATTCGACTCATGGAAGGTCTTCTCTCGATAGTGTTTATTTCGGAGGAGGAACCCCGTCACGGCTCACTGTCGAGGAATTAAAACTGCTGCTGAAAGGGATCCATAAACGTTGGCCCTTTGATCCGGAAGTTGAAATCACAATGGAGTGCAATCCGGAAGACGTGAATCAAGAATCGATAAAGGGATGGCTTCACTCGGGAATCAACCGATTCAGTCTGGGAGGGCAAAGTTTTCAGGATCTGCTTCTGAAAAAACTGGGCCGGGTTCATAATGCAGAACAACTTCGTTCTGCCATCTCCTGTTTCCAAAAGGAAAAACTGGAAAACTGGAACCTCGACCTGATGTTCGGCATTCCGGGTCAAACACTTAGTGAATTTAATTTGGATTTGGACGAAGCATTGAATTCCGATCCGAATCACCTTTCCTTGTATGGTTTGGAGGTTCATCCAGGCACGCCTTATTTTCATGACTCAGAGGTCAGAAAATGGAAGGAACGTGCATCGGAATTGGAGCAGCAATTCTACTTGAAAGCAGTCGAGTGCACGGCTTCGAAGGGGCTTCAGCAATATGAAATTTCGAATTTTGCACGTACAGGCTTTCAAAGCAGAAGCAACCTCAGGGTATGGGACGGTTCGCCCTATCTGGGACTGGGTTGCGGGGCACATTCGTTTGATGGTGTTCAGCGATGGGGGAACCTGAAATCGATGCGACGTTACTTGGAAAAAATCAGACAAAAAGAAGTTCCGCGAGATTTCACGGAAAGACCTAACTTAAGACAACGGGCTGGAGAAACGTTGATGCTTGCTCTGAGAAGACCGGAAGGCTTGGATTTCCAGGCCTGGCAGAACCGTTTCGGATTGACTTGCAACTCAGTAAAAAAGTTCCAACTTGAAACACTTGCAGAAAAAAAACTTATCTCCTGGGAACCTCCGAACCTGAGACTCACCTCAAAAGGGATGTTGCTTGCCGATGCAATTACTTCTGAACTGATGCCGGAACCTTGAAGTACTCAAATCTGTGGAAAATCATGTGAAGTAAAGAGCATCAAACTTCTGTCAGGTTTCGGTTGTAATCAATCATGAACAAAGCTGTCTTGGATTTCAGAAGGAATTATTGGTCATTCCCATTTCATTTCCAGGTTGTTAAAAAATCATAAAGTTCAGCAGAATTATTTATTAATTTTTCAGGGCCTGCCATTTTTAAAAAATCGATATGTTTTGGAGTGATATGAGAACCTCCAATGAAGCCGATGACTCTCATGCCGGCTTTAAGGCCTGCCTTGACCCCTGCTGGTGAATCTTCAATGACCAAACATTCATTTGGAACAACATCGTACTGTTCTGCAATGTGTAGATGAAGGTCCGGTGCCGGTTTTGCCTTTCCTACCTGTTCTGAACTAAAGAGCCGGGATTCGCAGAGATTGATGAGACCCCCCTGTTTTAAAGAAATTTTAAGTCTCTTTAAGGAGCTGTTGGAAGCTACGGCCCATTTGTCTTCAAGGGATTCCAAAAGTTTTTTCATTCCTGGAATGGGCTTTACTTCATGACTCAGGGTTTTAAATAGAGTGGTTTGAAACTGAGAGAGGAAGTCGTGAGGAGGATTTACCCGGGTGAACTCAGAAAATCGTTGGAGGATGTTTTCATCGGTCTGACCGCAATGGTCAATAATCCATTGTTTCAAAAATAATGGATCCGACATTTCTGAATGGTGTTGTTCGGTTTTTAAAAGAGTAGAAAGGCTTTCACATAATATTCGGTCGGCGATCTCCTCACTGTCTAACAGAACACCGTCACAATCAAAAAGGATCACAATGACTTAATGGATATGCAGAAACTTAAGGGATACCAAAAATAAAACAAATTATTCTGATTTCAAATAACTTTTCAGGGTTTTTTCAACTCCATTGGTCCACAAAGAATTCAAGGAAGACGCAAACTCTTCTTTGAAAACTCTATTCTTGCCAAGATCTCCAAAGATATCCTCCATTCTTAGGAAAGTTTCAGGGTGGTTTCGGGCTTCCTGAGCCTTATTTTGGATTCTTTTTGAATGAAGGTCGTCAATGTTGATGGCTTTACCTGTTTCAGATTCTCCAAAACAGTATCGACACCACATTGCACTTTCCAGAGCCAGTCCTTTAATTTCAAGACCTTTGCTTAAACGGTCCTTAATCGAAGGTAGTATGAACTTGGGTTGCCGGTCTGAACCCTCCTGACAAAGCCGGGGAATGGTATCTCCGATTTGTGGATTTGAGAACCTTTCCTGAATCTGGACAAAGTATTTTGGCAGTTCAATTCCAGGAACTGGAGGTACGATGGGAATGATTTCCTCAAGTTCTAATTTGGCGAGATAAGCCTGAATCAATTCATGGGTCATCGCATCATGGACAAAGTGAATGTCTAGCAGAGCCCCAGGATAAGCAATTGCAGAATGTCCTCCGTTAAGGATTCGAAGCTTCATCAATTCAAATGCTGTTATGTTCTCTGTGAAAGTGACTCCGACTTTTTCAAATGAGGGGCGTCCCATGGAAAAAGAGTCCTCTAAAACCCACTGCCGATAGGGTTCACAAAATACAGGCCACTGATCCTGAATGCCAAAGTCCTCTAGAAGTTTCTGACGTTGTTGGTCCGATGTCACCGTTGCAATTCGATCTACCATTCCGTTTGGAAATGCCACTTCCTTCTCGATCCATCGAGCCAGTTCTGAATCATTCAATTCTGCTAAACCGACTACAGCATCTTTGGAAACCTTTCCATTTCCTGGGAGATTATCACAGGACATTACCGTGAAAGGAGGAATGCCTGCCTGACGTCGTTGCTTGAGGGCTTGAACCAGAGCGCCGAAAACGCTTGTGGAGCTCTCAAGATTCTTAGAATCGGCAACCATTTGAGGATGTTCCGGATTGAATTCTCCTGTGGCAGGGGCCATGAAGTA
>Ga0208278_1000900_pt1 | contig 15048 bp, 13 predicted proteins | sample ETN01SmetaG_FD_185794 | JGI IMG/M metagenome (GOLD analysis project Ga0208278, IMG submission 185794) | Marine microbial and viral communities from oxygen minimum zone, Eastern Pacific Ocean - ETNP2014F12-01SV259 (SPAdes) (version 2) | ecosystem: Environmental > Aquatic > Marine > Oceanic ...
CTCAAGAATAGAAGCTTCCCGGACTTTTCTGCTGCCCTCGGATTCTCCTGCCTCTCTCGTTACCAAAACGCCGGGTACGCGCAACAAGCCATCCAGATGGGGCGGCGCTGAATCAATGCGAGCTGTCAGGCTGGAAACGACATCTGCCAGTTGTGTCACCACCTCTTCATCAAGATGCAACTGGACACCACTTGCGGGCCGGTCAAGGGTCAGGGAAAGGGTAATATTGCCGCGTTTAAATCTTTTCTGGGTCCGTGAGCGCAATTCGGGCTCAAGAGACTCCATCCCCACGGGCAGGCGGCACCGGATATCCAGGCCCCGGGAGTTAACGCTTTTCGTCTCCCAAACCCAGCTCACGCCATCACTTTCCCCTTCTGCGCGAGCAAACCCGGTCATACTCGAAAGGCTCACCTAACCCCCTGTATCTTGTATAATATTGAGTGGGAATACCCTATACCTTGTGGGCTGTGGCAACAAGCCGCACATTACCTTTCCTTGGCCCATAGCGGTGGCGGCATGGATGGCGACCATCCCGCCATCCTCATTGATGAACCCTTTGATGAGGTAGCTTCCCAAAAAAGTTTAGAGCGGTTCAGGGTTGATAGGAACCACTCTAGTTTTTATTCCTGACCTTACGCCACCTGGCGACATTGCGGTTATGTTCAGCCAGGGTTCCCGAAAAAGAATGCCCCCCACTGCCGTCGGCGACGAAATAGAGATCGTCGCTCACCGCAGGATGCAGCACGGCTTGAAGAGCCAAGCGCCCGGGGTTGCTGATCGGAGCGGGGGGAAGGCCGTCGATCACATAGGTATTGGAGGGAGTCTCCTGTTTCAGGTCCTCACGGGCAAGCGGGCGCCCCAGCACTCCCTTCCCACCTGTCAGGTCATAGACCACTGTAGGGTCCGATTGCAGCCGCATGCCGCGACGAAGGCGGTTGAGAAAAACCGCTGCGATACGAGGCCGCTCTTCCGCCAGAGCCGTTTCCTTCTCGACAATCGAAGCCAGCACTAGCGCTTCCCCAGGATTCTTCAGGGGCAAGCCTGGAGCCCTCGAATTCCATCCCTCACGTAGCGTTTCTGTCATGACCTGATACATGCGCAGAACCATATCCTCGCGGGTGTCTCCCCAGGAAAAATGATAGGTTTCCGGCAACAGCATCCCCTCGCCGGGAAGGGACGGAATATCTCCCTGCAGTCCCTCCGTCTCCCGCAAAAGCTGTACGACTTGAAAATTGGTCAGACCTTCAGGAATGGTAAGATGGCGTACCACCGTGTCGCCCGAGCGAAGAATGTCCATTGCCCCCCGCCCGCTCACATGGGTGGGGAAGGCGTATTCTCCGGCCTGAAGCTCCCGTGTCGCGGCCTCGTAACGCACCCCAAGGATGAACACCAGAGTGCTGTCTATGACCCCCGACCGGGCAAGCAAACCGGCGATACCGCCAAGGCTGGTTCCCGGTGGAATAATCACTATGGCGGATTCCGTCAGGGGGCCCGGTACCGTGAATTGGTCGGAAAGATAGAGAAACAGGGAGAGGAGAACGGCGCCAAGCAACGCCACGGTAAAGGTTATGCGAAGGAGCCACCGCCGCATGATCAGATCTTAAGCCCGCTCAGGGTGCCGGACCGAGAACCAAAGAGGCATTGGTGCCTCCAAAGCCAAAGGAATTGGAAAGGGCAAGCCGCACCTTGCGCTCTTTGGCCTTATGCGGCACGAGATCAAGGTCACAGCCCTCCGAGGGGTTGTCGAGATTAAGGGTTGGTGGCACCACTCCGTTACCAATAGCGAGGATGGAGAAAATAGCCTCCACGCTCCCCGCCGCGCCCAGAAGATGGCCGGTAGCTGATTTTGTTGATGACATGGAGACTCCCTCCGCCGCGGGGCCAAACACCTTTTTCACCGCACCCAGCTCGATCTCGTCCCCCATCGGGGTGGAAGTGCCATGGGCATTGATATAGTCGATATCCTCAGGATTGATGCCCGCCCGCTTGATGGCGGCACTCATGGCAAGCACTGCGCCACGGCCATCCTCCGCTGGCGCCGTGATATGGTGAGCATCACCGGATAGACCGTAGCCCACAAGCTCCGCATGGATTTTGGCGCCGCGTTTCTTGGCATGTTCGTATTCTTCGAGGACCAGGACGCCGGCCCCCTCACCCATCACAAAGCCGTCGCGGTCCTCGTCCCAGGGCCGGGAAGCCTTTTCAGGCGTATCGTTGAAATTGGTGGACAGCGCCTTGGCGGCGGCAAAGCCGGCCATGCCGATGAGGCAAACAGTGGCCTCCGCCCCGCCAGCCACCATAACGTCAGCATCACCCCACTGGATAAGCCGGGCCGCATCGCCAATGGCATGAGCCCCGGAAGAACAGGCGGTAACAACGGCGTGATTGGGCCCCCTAAATCCATATTTTATGGAGACGTGACCCGAGGCGAGATTGATAAGACAGGAAGGAATGAAAAAAGGGGAAACCCGTCGTGGGCCTTTTTCAGACATGGTCAGCGAGGTGTCGTGAATGCCTTCCAGTCCGCCGATTCCCGAACCGATAATGACCCCAGTGCGTTCCAGTTCCGAGGTCTCCGTGGGCGTCCACCCGGAATCCTCTACTGCCTGGGTGGCGGCGGCCATGGCAAAGACGATGAAATCGCCCATCTTGCGCTGGTCCTTGTGCGGCACCCAATCGTCAGCATTAAATGCGCCCTCCCCGTCTCCGCTCGGCAATTGGCCGGCAATTTTGCAGGAGAGGTCAGAAACATTAAATCTTTCAATGGCCGTAATACCCGACTGGGATTCAATCAGCCGTTCCCAACTTAGCGCGACCCCGCACCCAAGGGGGGAAACCATGCCCATGCCCGTCACCACGACACGTTTCATGGAAGACCCTGCCAATTCATTTGTGCCCAGTCAGGCAAACCCCTCACGACTAGAAGCCGGTCAGGGCTGATTATTTTCGATAAAGCTGACGGCGTCTTTGATCGTGAGGATTTTTTCAGCAGCGTCATCAGGAATTTCGCACCTAAACTCCTCCTCAAATGCCATCACAAGTTCCACTGTGTCGAGACTGTCGGCGTCTAAATCATCAATAAAGCTGGCGTTATCTGTCACCTTTGCCTCATCAACACCGAGATGATCTATCACAATTTTTTTGACGCGCTCGGCAATGTCACTCATGTCATGTTTCCCTTGGACTTAACAAAATTAACTGAATAAAGGAAAGGTCTAAAACCCTTCAAAAAAGTAGCCTCCCGCCACATTTTTACTGAAAACGGCGGACTACCTATCATACTTTTACAGCCGGGCCAATAGAGAGAAATTCATCCCGCTCCCCAGCTTTCATATCATCGCCATTCCCCCGTTTACATGCAAGGTCTGTCCGGTAATGTAGGCGGCCTCGTCAGAAGCCAGAAAGGCCACCGCCGCAGCAACATCATCACTGCTCCCTAAACGGCCGCAAGGGATATTGTTGAGCAGACGTTCCCGTGTCGTATCGTCAAGAGCGTCGGTCATGGCGGTGGCGATGAATCCCGGGGCAATACAGTTGACGGTGATGCCGCGCGTAGCCACCTCGGCCGCCAGCGCCTTGGACATACCGATCAGCCCAGCCTTCGAAGCGGCATAGTTGGCTTGTCCCGGATTTCCGGTGACGCCAACCACCGACGCAATCCCGATGATACGGCCCCAGCGGGCCTTCATCATTCCCTTGAGACAGGCCCGGGACAGGCGAAAGCCAGCCGTCAGATTAACATCGAGAACCTTCTGCCAGTCTTCGTCCTTCATCCGCATAAGGAGCGCATCGCGGGTGATCCCGGCGTTGTTTATCAGGATGTCGATGCCCCCCATAGCCGCTTCGGCCTCACCTATCAGGGATTCGGCAGTGGCAACCTCGGTGATATCGGCAGCAGCCACGAAGGCCCGCTTCTTCAGTTCTGCGGACAGATCCTCCAGCCCTTCGCGGCGCATATCCGAAAGAGTCACCGTGGCTCCTCTGGCGTGCAGGACGCGAGCGACAGCGCCGCCAATTCCACCCGAAGCCCCGGTGACAAGCGCTCTTTTACCGCCAAGATCAAACATAGTTCCCATCACATTCCCCAACAGATTCTACAGATATTTCAAAACCGCTTCGATGTCGTCGGGTGACTGAACCGAACGAGCAGAGAGATCACGGTCAATACGCCGGGCAAGGCCGCTCAACACTTTGCCCGCACCTAATTCCACCAATTCCGTAACTTTCTGCTCTTTCATATAGAGCACACTTTCACGCCACCGCACCATACCGGTGACCTGTTCGACCAAGAGCCGACGAATCAAAGAAGGATCATTTACGGACTCCGCAGTTACATTCGCCACCAGCGGCACCACGGGTGGAGACAGTGGAACATCGGCCAAGGCCGTCTCCATGACCTCAGCGGCCGGCTTCATCAACGAACAATGAAACGGCGCACTGACGGGAAGAACAACATTGCGCCGGCACCCTCTTTCAGCGGCCAGTTCCAAGGCGCGGTTCACCGCTGCTTTGTTGCCGCTGATCACTATCTGGCCAGGAGCGTTATCATTGGCCGGCATACATACCTCCCCATCCGCCGCGTCGGAGGCAATGCTCTCCACATCGTCAAAATTAAGGCCGATAAGGGCCGCCATCGCCCCTTTGCCCACGGGAACCGCGTCCTGCATGGCCCGCCCACGGACTTTCAGCAATCGCGCAGCATCAGCAAGTTCAAGGGCGCCCGCTGCGGCAAGGGCCGAATATTCCCCCAACGAATGGCCAGCAACGAAACTGCAGGATTTTCCCAGATCAAGGCCTCCCTCCTCCCGAAGAACCAGGACCACGGCCATGCTGACCGCCATCAGAGCCGGCTGCGCGTTTTCGGTGAGCACAAGCTCCTCATCCGGCCCCTGGAACATAAGACGGCCAAGATGCTGGCCTAGGGCATCATCCACCTCTTCGAAAAGGTGGCGGGCCACTGGAAACGCCTCCGCCAGATCACGACCCATGCCCACCTGCTGGGACCCCTGGCCGGGAAAGATAAACGCGCGCGTCATGATCTATTTGTTCACAGCTGTCTGGAAAGTGAAAAAGGACAGGAAATGCCTGTCTTTCATAGCCAGCACCCCACCTTCATGCAAGCTTGTGCTGGGGGTAGAAACATGTATAGTGCGCCGCCTTACATAACTCCTTGCCGGTGATGCCGGCTAGGTCCGGAAAGCTGATGCGGGCTGTGCCCCCAGCGCCGGCCCATAAACAGCCATAAGGAGCCTTTGATGCCTTATTACGAGAGCGTGTTCATCGCGCGCCAGGACGTATCGGCCAGCGGCGCCGAAACCCTTGCCGATAAATTCGCGGACCTTCTCAAAACCAATGGTGGAGCCGTCGCTAAGCGCGAATACTGGGGCCTGCGCCCCCTAGCCTACAGAATCAAGAAAAACAAGAAAGGCCATTATTTCCTCTTCAATTTGGAGGCCTCTCCACAGACGATCCAGGAAATGGAACGCAACATGCGTCTCGACGAGGACATTTTGCGCTATTTGACGCTTCGCATCGACGAAATTGAAGAGGCGCCATCCATTATGATGCAGAATCGCGGACGCCGCGAAGAAGGGAACGGCGGTCACGGGTCTTCCCGGCCCACCGGGCCCGCGCCTCGGGAAGCCAGGTCGGAAACCCCGGATGAAACCAAAGCCGGGGAATCCTCCGGAGAGGAAGGAGCCTCCAAAGAAGAGACTTCTCCGGATTCTGCCGAGGAAAGCGCCGCCGCCGCCAAGGAAGACAACGAGGGCTCCACTGAAAAGGCCAGCAGTCAGGACGAAAGTGGAGAGAACGCGTCATGATTACCGAAAACAGAAACGAATCCACGTCCACTTCTGGCCATTCTGGGGGCGGAGGTGACCGCGGCGGACCACAACGCCGGTCTTTTTTCCGGCGCCGCAAGAGCTGTCCTTTTTCCGGACCCAAGGCACAAAAGATAGACTATAAGGACGTTAAGCTCCTGCTGCGCTTCATCTCCGAACGCGGCAAAATCGTGCCAAGCCGGATTACCGCCGTTTCCCCGAAAAAGCAGCGGGAATTGACCAAGGCGATCAAGCAGGCGCGTTTCCTGGCCTTAATCCCCTACATATCCAAATAAAACCCACGCCACGGCCATCACGATTCGTCATGTCCATTTCCCTCTCCAGAAACAACCTTTTTGCCCTTGGTGGTGGCGCTTTGAGCGGAGCCTGCTATCTCTCCGTTCTCAGCGGAATTCCTGACGCCCTGATTTTAGCTTATCTGGCGCAGTTCCCCCTGATCCTGGCCGGGCTAGGAATGGGGGTGTCGGCCTCGGTCCTGGCGGCTTTTGCCGCTGTCTTTCTTATTGCTTTGATCGGCGGGCTCTTCAGCGCCATGAGCTTTACCATATTCGGCGCCGCGCCTTCTATTCTCTTGACCAAGCTGGCACTTTTGGCGCGTTCGCGCTCTTTGGAAGGAACCGGAGACGAGGCCCCGGAAGACGACCTTGAATGGTATCCCCCCGACGCCATGATCATGTGGCTTACCGGATTCGGCGTTCTTGCCTTCATGGCCGCCCTGTTCGCGGCCTCCAGCCAAAGTGGGGGACTCGAAGGCGAGATACGAGAGGAACTGGTTCTTACCGTAAGCCAGTTCCTGGCCAGTTATGATGAAAGCCTTCAACAGGCCGCCATTGATACAGTTGCACCTTTTTTCCCCTCCGCCTTGTTTGTTTTTTGGCTTGTCATGATGGTGGTCAACGCGGCCTTGGCTCAAGGGATGCTGGTGCGGTGGAACAGAAACCTCAGACCCACGCCGGATATTACGCAACTGAAACTTCCCAATATCCTGCCCATGGCCATTGCCACCGCGGGTGTCATTGCCCTGCTGGCGGAGGGCACTTTCACCTACGCCGCACGTAATTTGGTGGTTATTCTTTCAGTTCCCTATTTTTTCTCGGGGCTTGGCGTCATTCATGCCCTGATGCGGCGGGTTGCGGATAGCATTTTGCCGTTGGTTCTGTTTTATGTTTTTTTGCTGTTTCTCGGCTGGCCCATATTCATGATCACCGGTCTGGGTTTAATTGACCATTGGATGGGACTTCGAGAGACCCTGAATGCGCCGGAAACCGGTGAGGAGGATTAAGCAATGGAAGTAATCTTGCTAGAACGTATTGAGCGTTTGGGGCAAATGGGCGACGTGGTCAAGGTCAAGCCCGGCTTTGCTCGCAACTATCTTCTTCCGCAAAAGAAAGCCCTGCGGTCAACGGATGAAAACCGCACCTATTTCGAGAAACAGCGCGTCCAGCTTGAGGCCGCCAATCTCAAACACCGTGAAGAAGCAGAGTCGGTCGCCTCAAAACTGGAAGGCAAATCTTTCGTGGCCATCCGCCAGGCCGGAGATACAGGGCACCTCTATGGTTCGGTCACGGCACGCGACATTACCGAAGCTTTAATCGAAGAAGGCTTCACCGTTACCCGCCAGCAGGTTCTTCTTGAGCAAAATATCAAATTGCTGGGCTTGTATGAATGCCGCGTGGCGCTGCATCCGGAAGTCATCGTTACCGTTACCTTTAATGTTGCCCGCAGCGAGGAAGAGGCAAAGGCACAAGCCGCCGGGGAATCCTTTGTAACTGATGCGGAGGAAAAACCGGAGGAAGAAGCCCCTCCGGAAGAAGCCGAGCCCAAGGTCAAAAAGAAAAAGAAGAAAGCTAAGACCGCCAAGGAAGACGCCGGAAAGTCAGAGACCGCCGGTGACGGTGAAGAAACAGAAAAGCCTGCTGAAGATTCCCCCGCTGAAGCGTCGGAAGAAGCCCAGGGGGACAAGGACGAAAGCGCCGACTGACACCAGCCAAGACCACCGCAAAGCCAATACACACCACGCCGTTCACACAAGAGAACCGGTGCGGTGTTTTTTTGTGGATTCTCCTGCCCTTCTGGAATCAGACCCACAACCCTGCTATATGGGAACACGGCTATGGAGAGGACGCCATTTTAATGGGATGACACATGAGAGTTTTTCCGAAGAAGAATTGGTCACGGATTCTTATCCACAACTTTCGACTCTTATGCGCGTGATCCACAGGGCCGACCATCTATCCACCCAGAAATGGTCCTGCTAGTGTCGCCCTCATGGAAACGAACTCCTCCCCTCCGGAAACGAAGGTCACCCCACTTCACCAAAATGACGCCCAGACGAAGGACGAGCCCGGTTATCGGACGCCCCCCCTCAACTACGATGCCGAACGGGCGCTTCTTGGCGCCATTCTTGTCAACAATCCAGCCTATGAGAAAGTTTCGGACTTCCTGAAGCCGGAACATTTTGCGGATCCCGTTCACGGCCGTATTTATGCCGCCACGGGTAAGCTCGTAGAACGTGGCCAGATCGCCGACCCACGGACTTTAAAGAATTTCTTCGAACAGGATGGAGCGCTGGCCGATATCGGCGGCAGCGGATATCTGGCGCGCTTGGCAGAGGAATCGGTGACAGTTCTCAATGCCGCCGAATACGGCCGCATTATCCACGATCTTGCCTTGCGCAGGGAGCTTATTGCCCTTGGCAATGACGTGGTCAACGACGCCTATATCCACGACCTGGAGGTGGCGGCCACGGACCTGATCGAAAGCGCCGAACAGGGTCTATTCGAGCTCGCTACTACCGGTCAGTACGAAGGTGGATTCCAGACTTTTGGTCGCTCCCTTGAGACCGCCATCCGCGAAGCCGAGGCCGCCTTCAAGCGTGAAAGCCAGTTGACGGGCGTGGCTACCGGGCTCAAGGACCTCGACAAGCTTCTTGGTGGTCTTCATTCCTCCGACCTCATTATTCTTGCCGGTCGGCCATCCATGGGAAAAACGGCGCTGGCCACCAACATCGCCTTTCACGCCGCCCGCCAATTCCGCGAAGAGCGGGACGAACAGGGCGGTACCACCGTGAAAGACGGCGCTATCATTGCCTTCTTTTCCCTTGAAATGGCCGCCGAACAGCTCGCCACCCGTATTCTTTCCGAGGAATCCCGCGTCGGCTCAGACAAGATTCGCCGTGGTGACATCAGCACTGACGATTTTCAGAGAATCTTTCAGACCAGTCAGGAATTGAGCGCCCTCCCGCTTTACATAGATGATACGGCGGCATTGACCATTTCCGCCATCCGCACCCGCGCCCGCCGCCTGAAACGCAGCCGCGGGCTGGGGCTGATTATCGTCGATTACCTGCAACTTCTGACCGGCTCCAGCCGCCAGCGCAACGAAAACCGGGTCCAGGAGGTCTCGGAAATCACCCGCGGGCTGAAAGCCCTGGCCAAGGAACTCGACGTGCCGGTGGTCGCCCTTTCCCAGCTTTCACGAAAGGTAGAGGAACGCGATGACAAGCGTCCGCAACTGGCAGATTTAAGAGAATCGGGCGCCATCGAGCAGGACGCCGATGTGGTCATGTTCATCTTCCGTGAGGAATACTATGTCGCGCGCCGGGAACCCAAAGAGGGAACCGAAGAGCATATGGAGTGGATGCAGGCGATGGAAAAAGTCCATAACCTGGCCGAACTCATCATCGCCAAACAGCGCCACGGCCCAATCGGAAAGGTTACGCTTTATTTCGATTCCCTCTCCACTAAATTCACCGACTGGGCAAAAAGCGACCATCTTCCCGACCGGGACTTTTAGGCCCCCGGCTGGACCCATGTCCCATAAACGGCAGGGCAACGATCTCTCCAGGGCGGTGCTGACCATCAACCTTGGCGCCATTGCCGACAATTTCCGCAATCTTTCATCCCGCCTCGCGCCGGACTGCCAAGCCGGAGCCGTGGTGAAAGCCAATGCCTATGGGCTGGGATTTGAAGAGGTTTCAAAGACCCTAGCCAAGGCCGGGTGCGGGCATTTCTTCGTGGCCGACCTGAAGGAAGGCATTGCCCTGCGAAAGATTCTGAAGAAGGCGGATATTTTCGTCTTCAACGGGCCTGAGAGGAATTCCGAGTCGGTTTTCGACGAACATTCCCTGACGCCGGTACTCAATACCCTCGGTCAGATCGAGTCCTGGGGTGCCTATGCCAGTGACAGGGGCGGTCTGGGCGGGGTCATCCATATAGACACGGGAATGTCACGAACGGGGCTGGATATAGCCCATGTGGAACAGCTTGCAGATGATGTCAAAAAGCTGGGGGGCATGGACCTGAAGTTCCTCATGAGTCACCTCGCCTGCGCCGACGAACCCAGCCATCCCTTAAACGCCCGGCAGCTTGATGAATTTTCCAGGGCGCGGTCTCTTCTCGGCGCACCACCGGCAAGTCTCGCCAATTCCTCAGGCATATTTTTAGGCCCAGAATACCATTTCAACCTGGTGCGGACAGGCGGCGCGCTTTATGGAATGAATCCCACCTCAAATACCAGCAGCCCGATGGATTCCGTAGTCAAACTAGAGGCGCCGATTCTCCAGTTACGCGACGTTGACAGCCCCATGACCGTTGGTTACGGTGCCTCCTCCCGAGTTGAGGGGCTGGGCAGAATCGCTACTGTCGCCGTGGGATACGCGGATGGATATCTGCGTTCCCTGAGCAATAAGGGGAGTGCTTTTGTCAATGGGGTCCGGGTTCCCGTCGTGGGGCGTGTTTCAATGGACTATATCACCCTCGACGTCTCCAAGATTCCGGAAGACAAGGTTCGTCCCGGTTCAGTGGTGGAGCTCATCGGTCCCTATCACAGTATCGATGCCCTGGCGGAGGAAGCTGGCACCCTCGCTTATGAAATCCTCACCGGACTTGGCACCCGGCATACCCGAGTCTATTGCAGCGACGGCACCTGACCCCATGCACAAATTTCTGCATCCGATAAGGTTTCTCAAGACCGTGGGCCGCGTTTTCTTCGTCTTTCTTGGCGCTATGGGAAAGCTGGCGGGCTTTATCTTCACCTCGCTGATGCATACCTTGACACCGCCTTGTCACCCCCTGGCCAAATCGGCATTACTCAAAGAGGAAACTCCATGATGTCTCGTGCTGCGCAAGCTTATGACACTCTGGTGCTCCACAATCCCAGGTCAGTTCTGGTCGTGCTGCTCTCAATTCTGCTTTTCTTCTGTTATCACACAAAAGACTTCAAGTTGGACGCATCAGCCGATTCCTTGTTGCTGGAAGACGACGTGGACCTCAAAAAGTTCCGGAAAATACACGAGCGGTATCCGAGTGGGGACTTACTTGTTGTGACTTACACCCCCAACAAAGATCTCTTCTCAGACCAATCATTAGAGCTCTTGAAGCAACTCCGTGGAGAACTCGAGAAAGTCACCAGCGTAGACACGGTGTTCACGATACTCGATGCCCCCCTATTCAAAAGTTCGGAGGTGCCGTTGAAGGAAATGATCAACGATTTGCCAAGCCTGGAGAAACCCGGCATCGACAGAGGCAAGGCCAAAGACGAGCTACTCAGTAGCCACATTTACCGCGAGCTCATAATCAGTGTAGATGGTCGAACCGCCGCCTTGCTGTTGGGACTAGTCGAGGATCAGCAGTACAACACCTTACTCCGATCTCGAGATGAACTGCGTGCCAAACAACGAAATACCGCTCTCTCCATTAAAGAAATGCAAACCTTAGAACGTATTACCATTGAATACGATCAGGCTCATGAAGCGTTAAATAAGCAACGCCACCTTGACGTTATACACATTAGAGAAATCATTAAGCCATACCGCCAGTATGGCGTTTTATATCTTGGCGGTGTACCGATGATTACCGACGATATGGTGACATTTGTGCGCAATGATCTGATCGTCTTCGGTGGTGGTGTCCTTATATTTCTCATCATTGTTCTCACCGCCATCTTCCGGGAATTGCGCTGGATCATACTCCCACTCCTCAACTGCTTTTACGCCGGATTAATCATGGTGGGCGTACTGGGTTTGATTGGTTGGAAGGTCACCGTTATCTCATCTAATTTTCTTGCCCTTATGCTGATCATCACCATCTCGATGAACATTCATTTAATCGTACGTTATCGGCAGCTCAATCGAGACCATCCTAGTGACGATCAGTTAGCGCTGGTCAGAAACACCACGCATAAGATGGTGAGACCCTGTCTATACACCGCGCTAACTACCATTATGGGTTTTAGCTCCCTTGTGGTGAGCGGAATCAAACCGGTCATCGACTTCGGGTGGATGATGAGCGCAGGTTTAGCCGTGACATTTGTCACTTCGTTTCTACTATTCCCCACGTTGCTGATGGTGATGAAAAAAACTGGATCCAAACCCACCTCCGACAGTGACCGGTTTCTCTTGCCTGTATATCTGGCCCGTCTAACCGAGACTCAAGGAAAAAAGATCTTGGTGTTGGCAGTAATGTTGACCATCGTGAGTGTAGTGGGAATTACCCGGCTACGTGTCGAGAACAGTTTCATCAACTACTTCAGCGATGACACGGAAATTTATCAAGGTCTCAAGCTCATCGATGAGAAGCTAGGTGGAACCACCCCACTAGAAATACTGGTAAAATTTGAGGATAACTCCGGCGACTTCATGACGCCTGAGGACCTTGAAGGATTGACTGAGCAAGAAATACAAATGGAGCGTGAGTATGCGAAACAACTCGCCAGTTCACCACAGTATTGGTTTACCCCAAGCAAGGTCCAGCGCATAAAAGAAGTACACGACTACCTCGATGGACTGCCCGAAATCGGCAAGGTGCTATCGCTTGCCTCACCCGTGCGGGTTGCCGAGGAATATGCCGAAGGGGAGCTGGATGGAATGGATTTGGCACTCTTGTACACCAAAGTTTCCCCCGAGGTAAGAAAGAGTCTAATCGACCCTTACGTCTCTATCGATGACAACGAGGCACGACTCCTTGCGCGTGTATTGGATTCAGAACCGGATTTACGCCGCAAGGAGTTGCTGGAAACAGTCCACCATGACCTAGTGAATAAGCTCGGATTCGATGAGCAGAGCGCGACCGTGAGTGGGCTGCTAGTGCTCTACAACAACATGCTGCAGAGCTTGTTTAAATCGCAGATCAAAACCATAGGTGTAGTGATGCTAGGAATTGCGATCATGTTCCTAGTTCTGTTCCGGTCAATCACCTTGTCAATTATTGGCATTCTTCCAAACCTGCTGGGTGCCGCGGTGGTTTTGGGTGTAATGGGATGGGCTGGAATCCCCATGGACATGATGACCATCACGATCGCCGCCATCACCATCGGTATCGCAGTAGACAATGGTATTCACTATATCTACCGCTTCAGAGAAGAATATGCACTTTCTCACAGTTATGTGGAGACCATGCACGTTTGCCATTCCAATATCGGAAAAGCGGTGTTCTACACGACCACGACCATCATCTTTGGCTTTTCCATCTTGGTGTTTTCCAATTTCATCCCCACTATTTATTTTGGTGTGTTAACCGCTGCAGCAATGTTCATCGCCCTTTTGGCAGCACTCACAGTGCTGCCAAAGCTGATTCTAATGTGGAAACCATTTGGCTGATCGCGCTGACCGTACCGCATCAACAATTCGCAGGTTCCGAAAGGATTGGGAAAATTGGCGAAAACCACGGCACATTACGTCTGCCAGGAGTGCGGTGCAGACTACCCACAGTGGAGCGGCCGCTGTGAGGCCTGTGGCGCGTGGAACAGCATCTCCGAAGAAGCCCCCCGTGACAGCGTTCCCCTTGGCGCAGGAAAGACCCGCAAGAGAAGCAAGGAACATGTGGAATTCCTCCAACTGGACAGTCCCGCCGCCGAGTTGCCCCGGCGGGTAACGGGAATTACCGAGCTGGACCGGGTCTGCGGTGGCGGCATGGTCCCGGGCTCGGCCCTGCTGGTGGGTGGCGATCCCGGCATCGGTAAATCGACCCTGCTTCTTCAGGCGCTGTGCGCCATAGGCGGTAAGGCGGCCTGTGTTTACATCTCAGGCGAGGAATCTGTCGAACAGGTGAGAATGCGTGCTGGCAGGCTGGGCCTTGCGGAAGCCCCTGTTCGTCTTGCCGCGGCCACCAATATCCGCGCCATTCTCGACAGCCTAGAGACCGACCGTAAAGCCGACGGCGCTGAGGTGCTGGTGATCGATTCCATCCAGACCATGTATATGGACGCTCTCGATGCCGCCCCCGGCACGGTAACCCAAGTGCGCGCCTGCTCCGGGGAACTGGTGCGTTTCGCCAAACGTCACGGCATCACCGTTTTTCTGGTGGGTCACGTGACCAAGGAAGGCCAGATCGCCGGCCCTCGCGTGGTCGAACATATGGTGGATACCGTCCTCTATTTCGAAAGCAAACGCGGGCACCAGTTCCGTATCCTACGCGCGGTGAAGAACCGCTATGGCCCTACCGACGAAATCGGTGTTTTCGAGATGAGCGACGCTGGCCTGCGCGAGGTGACCAATCCTTCCTCTCTGTTCCTGGCCGACCAGCCCGAGGATGTGCAGGGGGCCGTGGTTTTTGCCGGAATCGAGGGAACGCGGCCTCTTTTGGTGGAGATTCAGGCACTGGTGGCACCATCGGTTCTGGGGTCGCCGCGGCGCGCCGTGGTTGGCTGGGATAGTGGCCGTCTTGCCATGACGCTCGCCGTTCTCGAGGCCCGCTGCGGACTTGCGCTCGGCGCCCAGGATGTCTATCTCAATGTAGCCGGAGGACTTCGCATCACCGAGCCTGCCGCCGACCTTGCCGTGGCAGCGGCCATTGTATCCTCCCTGACCGGCGAGCCGCTGCCGCATAATACCGTGGTTTTCGGTGAAGTGGGGCTTTCCGGCGAAGTGCGCGGCGTTGGACAACGCCAGGCGCGGCTGAAGGAAGCCGCGAAGCTTGGCTTTACCCGGGCCCTGGCACCACGGCAAACAGCGGAAGCGGAGAAACACCGCAAACCATCACTGGAAATCCTTGAGATTGGACATTTGCAGGATCTGCTTGCCCATTTTGCCACCACTGCGCATATAACAGCGGAACATACTTCCCAGGAAGATCCTCTGGCACTCACACGCGGAAGAAGACACTAGGCCATGGAAAACCTCCCAGCCAACGCCGCCGACCTGATTGTTATCGCCATATTGCTTGTATCAGCCTTGCTTGCCTTTTCCCGCGGTTTCGTGCGTGAACTT
>Ga0208278_1000909_pt1 | contig 14979 bp, 10 predicted proteins | sample ETN01SmetaG_FD_185794 | JGI IMG/M metagenome (GOLD analysis project Ga0208278, IMG submission 185794) | Marine microbial and viral communities from oxygen minimum zone, Eastern Pacific Ocean - ETNP2014F12-01SV259 (SPAdes) (version 2) | ecosystem: Environmental > Aquatic > Marine > Oceanic ...
TTCAATTATTAAATTAATGTCTTGCAATGCTTCAACAACAATATTTTTAATAATAAATTTTTTTGCAATATTTTTTATTTCAATCATAGCTATTAGTTAATGAGTAAACTTTGGTATAGAGGCATAGTCTGGAGGATTATCGTTATGCGTTGGCAATCCATCACCGCTAAGCTTTGGAATAGATTCTAATAATGCCTTGGTGTAAGGATGACCTGGATTGTTAAATAATTGTTTTTTAGTGCCTTCTTCAACAATGACACCTCTATAAATCACATATACTTTTTCAGCAAATTTTCTTACAACACCCATATTATGTGTAATAAGCAAAACAGCTGTATTCGTCTCTTTTGTTAAATCGTCCATTAAATCTAAAGCTTGATTTTGTATTGTTACATCAAGTGCCGTACTTGGCTCATCAGCAAGAAGTAATTCTGGTTTATTTATCATTGCCATTGTAATAACAACTCTTTGAGCCAAACCTCCACTCAACTGAAAAGGATATGATTCTAAAATTCTTTCAGGATCTCTAATCGAAACCTTCTCCAAAGCATTGCAAGCTCTGATAAAAGAATCTTTTTTAGACATTCTTTTATGATTTAAATTAACTTCATAAAATTGATCTTTAATTTTAAAAACAGGGTTAAGGGCTGCGATAGGATCTTGAAAAATAATTGAAATGTTATTTCCTCTAATTTTTTTAAATTCATTTTGAGAAAGATTTAAAATATTTTTATCATTAAATAATATTTTTCCTTTTTTGGTAACATTTTTTTGATTTAACAAACCTAGGATTAGTTTTGTAGTAACGGATTTTCCCGAACCGGATTCTCCCACTAAAGCAACCTTTTCACCTTTATTCAAATCTAGATTAATTTTTTTTAAAACATACGATATTCCTTCATACATTTTAAAAGATAGTTCTAAATCTTCAATTTTTAGTAATTTATTATACATCGACATCAAACATGTCTTTAAGACCGTCTCCAACTAGATTGAACCCGAGAACGACAATTAAAATTGCAAAACCAGGAAATAGTGAGAACCACCACGTGTCAGGTAAAAAAGAAGCTCCTTTTGCTACCATTGTTCCGAGATCCGGTGTTGGTGGTTGCGCACCTAATCCTAAAAAACTTAAGGATGAACCAACTAAAATAACAAACCCTAGGTCTAAAGTGATTTTTGTCAAAAGAGAAGGTAAACAATTGGGCAGTATTTCGCGAAACATAATATGCAGCTTTGAAGCCCCCATTATTTCTGCGGCTGCAATATATCCCTCTGTTTTAATTGATCTTGTTATATTGTAGACAAGTCTAGTATACCAAGGCCACCATGCCATGGAAACAGCTATCATTGTGTAAAATAAATTAGGTCTATCTAGAAGACCTATAATTGATAAAGCCAACACTAGAGCGGGGATTGCTAAAAAAATGTCTGTAATTCTCATTAATATGAGCTCTGTTTTTCTACCAATATATCCAGCACACAATCCCATTGCTACACCAATAGGAACTGCTATCGATAAAACTACAACGCCTAATGTTAATGAAATTCTGTAACCAAAAATAACTCTTGTAAATATGTCCCTACCTATTTTATCAGTTCCAAAAATATATTCCCAACTGGGAGGTTTAGATTTGTTATAAAAATCAGTAAAAGGGCCTACATGTTCTGGAAACGGAGTAATATACGGAGCAAATAAAGCAAGTAATATAACGGTCGTAACTATTACTAACCCGATTACCGAAAGCGGGTTTCGACTATACTTATAAAAGTATTTTGTTTTAAATATATTCATATCAATCTTGCAATATTATTCTCGGGTTTAATAATAAAACTATAAAATCAACAAACATGTTAATTATAAGAAAAAAAGTTGTAATAATAAGAGCAGTTGCAACAATACCGTTAAGATCTTTAGCAAGAATTACTTCAACACCATATTTTGCCAATCCCGGCCAAACAAAGACAGTTTCTACCAAAAAGGCATTACCTAGCATAAATGCAAAATCTAAACCTATAATTGTAACAGTAGGGATGGAAGCTGGCTTAAACGCATATTTTGTTGCAATTTTAAATTCACTGTAGGAATAAGATTTTGCAAATTCAATATATTGTTTTTCATAAACATCACTTAAATTTGTGCGTGTTAATCTAGCAACATTCCCAATTGCTGGAAGAGCAAGAGCAAAGCCAGGTAAAATTAAATGCGAAAAAGCATCTCCAAATACTCTAAAATTACCCTCTAAAAGAGAGTCAATTAATAAAAGACCAGTAACTATTTTAGGAGGATCTAGCGTTTCATCCATTCTTTCATGAACAGGAAAGATAGGAATCAAATAAGCAAAAAGCAACATCAATATAATTGCCCATAAAAAACTGGGCGTTACAACTCCTAACAATGAAATAATTCTAGCGATATGATCAATAAACGTATCTTTATATTTTCCAGATAAAATACCCAAAGGAATACCAATAAGAAGCATGAGCGTGCCAGCCATAAGTACTAGTTCAAATGTGGCTGGAAAATAACTAATAACATCTATTATTACAGGTCTTTTAGTATAGGTAGATATACCCAAATCTCCTTGAAAAAAATTTACAATAAAGATTTTATATTGAATAAATATTGATTCATTAAGATGAAGAGTTTCTCTTAATTGCTCCACCATTTCTTTAGTTGCAAAAGGTCCAAGTGCTATTCTTGCTGGATCACCTGGTATGAGTCGCGCAAGACAAAAGATTACAATTGATACGCCAAAGAAAACAATTATGGAGATAAAAGTCCTTCTTAAAAAATATTGAGCAGCAGACAAGATAATTAAACCTAAATTTATTAGAATAAATTAAAGGCCGGATCAACCGGCCTTTAATAAAGACGAATTAATTAACTGCCATTTCTCTAAAAGACAAATTTCTTCCCATAGTACCATAACCTTGTTGTGTACTTGTGGTATCAGAATTTGAAACATTTTGAGATATAGCTTGATATCCTACAAAATCAGTAATGAATAGAGTAATAGCATTATCTATCATCAATTGATTAGCAGCTTGATAAATTTTAATTCTTTCATCAGCGTTAGTTTCAGTACGACCTTTTTCCAATAAAGCATCAAGTTCAGGATCGTTAGCCCATTCAGCAGACATCCATGTGCCACCTCTAGAAGAGTGCCACTGTGCATACATTAATGCATCCGGATCTGGAACGTTTGCTAAAACTGAAACTACAGTTGCATGAGGAGTATTCTCCCAATTAGCAACTTGATCAGAAAATTTAGCCCAAGGCAATCCAGTCACGGTAGCGTTAAAGCCTAATTCGATAGCATTGGCTTGTAATTGAAGAGACCACGGTTCTTCATAAGGCACTTCAGCAATCCAAGCTAAATCCAAAGTATAATCAGCAGGATTATATTTACACTTAGCAAGTTCTGCTTTTGCTTTATCCATATCTCTTTCAATTGGTGCTTTATTAGGATCATATCCCAGTACGCCCGATATCAATGCACCACTAGATTTTTGTCCAGCAACCATATTCTCGGTTATAGCAAAAGATTGGTATAAAGCATCATAATCATAAGCTAATTGCAAAGCTCTTCTGCAATGAACATCATCTAATGGGGCTTTACGATTATTAAGCTTGTTATACCAAGACCCTGGTCTGTTAATTTTAACTAAATCAACACTATCTTCTTTTTCTAACGCAGCTAAAACTTCATTTGGAAGCCACATGCTTGAAATTTCATGCTCACCTCTTACTAATAAAGTTTTAATTGTTGCTGCCTCAACACTATATTTAATTATTACTTCATCTGGCGCTTTAGCATTATGCCCTAAAAAATAATCATTATTTTTAGTTAAAACAGTTTTAACATTTGGATCATGTTGAGTGATTTTATAAGCACCAGTGCCAGCAGAAGTTGTAAGAAGATATGCTTCTCCATAATCTCCGTTATCACCGTAATTGCCGTCGACTGTATTAGCTTGTACATCATCTTTATCAGCTATCGCTAGTCGCATTAAGCTTGCTACTAGAGGAGCAAAAGGCTCTGATGTTTTTATTTGAACAGTTTTAGAATCTAAAGCGGTGACACTTTCAACAGTTCCAAATAAAAATGAGAATCCTTGGCCCATATCCATCAAGCGATTAAATGAATAAACGACATCATCAGCATCAAGTGTATTACCGCTATGAAACTTAATCCCATCTCTTAAAGTTACATTAAGAGTGGTGGAATCTGCATATTCCCAGCCGCTTGCAAGATGAGGAGCTAACCCAGCACCATTTTTCAATTCATCAACTAATGCATCATAAGTATTAAACATGATTATTGAGTCAATGTTGTCAGAAAATTTAGCAGGATCCGCTTCTCCGATTGCTGCTTCATCAGTTCTAATAACAGTTTTAGCATTTACTATAGAAAATGAAAAAAATGCCATCAGAAAAACCAGCAATATTTTTTTGAAATAACTAGTTAATTCCATTATTTCCTCCTTTTATATTGAGTGAGTTTATCTCAAATAAATTAAAATAAAAGCAAGTATTAATAAATATCGGCAAAAATAGAAAAATTTTGAATTCTTATTCAGTTAATTATTTAATTATAAGGGAAAAACTTATAGAATTCCTTAATATGTTCAACTGATATATATTCTTGTTTCAAATCATTTTTAATTGATGATATATTTCTATTTTTTGGGTTACCATAACCACCTCCCCCACCTGTCATAAAAGTAATTTTATCTCCTTTGGAAAGTTTAAAACCAGATTTTTTTGGCATATTAAATTTTTTTCCTTTTTTTTGATTAACTTCAACATTGTTTGCTCTACCTGTACAGCCATCTTTTATTCCCCAAGGTGGAAATTTTGTTCTCTCCACTACTGTTGTAATAAAAGTATCTTCAAGCATTTCAAATTCTAGATTTAACCCTAGACCCCCTCTAAATTCTCCAGCTCCGCACGAGTCTTTCGCTAATTCAATTTTTTTAATTAACCATGGATTCCGAGTCTCCCAGATTTCTGTAGGAGAAATTCTTGTTCCAGCGGAATTATGATGCATCGAAGTAATACCATCTCCATTATAAAAACCACCTTGACCAACAGGATGAGGCGCTCCATCAGCCCATGGTTCACCATTTTTCTCTCTTTTTCCCCACCATACTGCTGCAGCTAAACATCCGCCACTACTTGCGGGAAAAGCCTCAGGTAGTTTTTCAGATAAAACTTTATAAATTACTTCAATTACTTGTAATCCAGGCCAGCCATTTAAAAAACAAGGCGCAGGTGAGACTGGATCAAACATGGATCCTTTACGAGTTTTTATTATGAGTGGTCTAAAAAAACCTTCATTAGGTTGCTCACCATTTCCAGCCATCATACTAAATGCAACTCTGGCTTTCGATACTGTTGATGGTAATGGACAATTAATCGGACCATTTTGTTGATTTGGAACTTCAGTAAGATCAAGAATTAAATTAGAATCTTTTACTTCTATAGATATTTTAAATTTTACTAGTCCAACATCAACACCATTGCTATCCATTTGACCATAACCGGTATAAATTCCATCTGGGATTTTGCTCAAACTTTTTCTTACAAGTTTTTCACCATGATCATATATTTCAAGAACGGAGGTATAGAAAAGATCATATCCAAATTTTTTAACTATTCTTTTTAAAGCATTAGCGCCGGCTGTTACGCCATTTAGTTGTGCATTTAAATCTCCAACAATAGCTTTTGGAACTCTTGTATTAGCTATGATTAATTTGTAGATATCTTCTACTAATTTTCCTTTTTTAATTAATTTTAGACCTGGATAAATCGTTCCTTCTTGAAACACATCAACAGTGTCTGTTGAGTAGGGTTCCTTTCCTCCAGTATCTAACCAATGAGCTTTAATTGCAGTGTAACCGATAAGTTTGTTATTTAAGAAAACTGGCTTAACTATCGCAGCATCTTGAGAATGAGAACCTGAACCATAAGGATTATTATAAATTATCACATCACCATCAAATAAATTATTTTCCCCACCAACTTCTTGGACAGCTTGTTCTACACAAAAACTTAATGTGCCCATAAACCCTGGTAAACTTGGAGATTGGGCTAGCATGCAATAATTTTTATCATATATTGCACTTGCAAAATCCAATACTTCATAAATAATTGGTGAAAAAGCACATCGAATCAACGTTCTTTTCATTTGTTCTGCAGCTGAGTTTAAACTGTTTCTAATTATTTCAGTAGTAATAGGATCTACATCATTACTATTAATTTTTGGAATTATTTTTGATTTAAATATATTTATCGTCATCTAATTAATAATAGTTGAATTATATATTGCATCTGATAGCTTAAAATTAAACAATAAACTTATTTATGTCTTCAAGAATCGGTGTTGATATCGGAGGAACTTTTACTGACTTCATTATTTATGATGAAGAAAATAATAGTGTAACAATTGATAAGATTCCAACGACTCCTAATTCTCCCGAAAAAGCTGTTATTGACGTAATAAAAAGAAATTTAGATAAGAATGAACTAGAGAAAGTAGAATTTTTTCTTCATGGCACTACTGTAGGCTTAAATTCATTATTGGAAAGGAAAGGTTCAAAAGTTGGGCTTTTATGCACTAAAGGTTTTAGAGATATACTTGAAATTAGAAGAGGTGATAGAGATGAAATGTATAATTTATTTTGGCAACCCGCACCTCCTCTTGTACCTAGATATCTAAGATTAGAAATTGAAGAAAGATTATTTGCAAATGGTACCGTTCATTCGCCAATTAAAGTAGATCAATTAAAAAAAGCTTGTGAAGTATTTAATAAAGAAGATGTAAACAGCATTGCGGTTGCTTTTATAAATTCATATACAAATAAAGATCACGAAAAAATTGCCGAAAAAATTTTAAGGGAATCTGGTTATAAAGGCCAAATATCTTTATCTTCGATGGTATCTGGAGAATACAGAGAATATGAAAGAACAACCACTACAGTTATTGATGCATATGTAAAAGCTAGAATGTCAAATTATTTAAATAATTTAAAAAAAGAATTAAACACTATTGGATTTAGAGGAACATTTTTAGTAACTCGATCTGGTAGTGGCTCAATGACTTTTGATGAAGCAGAAGATCGTCCATTCGAAACTATTATGTCAGGTCCTGTTGCTGGAGCTGAAGGGGCAGGAGAACTTTCAAGAAAACTTAATAATACAGATATGGTTACTGCGGATGTCGGCGGTACCAGTTTTGATACGTGCTTAATATTAAATGGAAGACCACAAATTCAGTTCGAAGGAAAAATTCTTGGATTACCCGTTCAATCTCCTTGGGTTGATGTTAGATCTATAGGAGCTGGCGGTGGTTCAATAGCTTATTTGGATGATGGTGGATTAATTAGATCAGGACCACAAAGTTCTGGAGCAGTACCAGGACCAGCTTGTTACAATAAAGGTGGAGAAGAACCAACTACTACCGATGCTGCATTTTATTTAGGAATGCTTGGAGAAGGAAAACTTGCTTCAGGTTTACAACTTGAAAAATCATTGTCTGAAAAAGCATTAAATTCTGTTGGATCAAAAATTAATATGACAGCTCAGGAAACAGCAATTGGAATATTAAAAATTAGCAGTGCTAATATGGCCGATGCAATAAGGGAAATTACAATTGAACAAGGTGTAGATCCAAGAGAATTGAAACTTCTTGCATTTGGTGGAGCAGGACCATTGATGTCAAATCTTATTTCTCAAGAACTTGATATAAAAGAAATAATAGTACCTCCATATTCTGGAAATTTTTCAGCATGGGGACTTTTAGGAGCAGATCTACTTCAAATGAATGCTAAAACAAAAATACTCCGTTTGTCAGAAGAAGCAATTACAGAATGTAATACAATTTTAGATGAATTATTTATTGAATTACAAAAAAGACAAAAAATAGATTTTATAACAACTAATCAAATTAAAGAAATCGCACTAGATATGCGGTGGATGGGCCAAGAACATACAATTACATTAAAATTAGAAAATGAAAAAAATGGAAAAATTTCTATAAATTCTGAAAACTTAAAAAATAAATTTACGGAGGAATATGAAAAAACATTTGGAAGTAAATTAGATACAATGGTTGAAATAGTTTCAACAAGAGCATCTATTAGAGTTCAACTACCTAGAAAATCAGAATCAGGAAAAATAAAAGAAGAAGATATTTCTTTAATAAAAAATAAAATAGATTGCTACTCTTTTTCAAAGAATAAAAATATTCAATTTGATATTGTATCAAGGTCAAAAATAGATTCGAAAACTTCAGGTCCACTAATTATTTTGGAGAGTACTGCAATTACATATGTTGATGTAAACTATGATGTAAGCAAGGATGCAAATAATAATTTATTAATTGTAAATAGGGATATGAGTTAAATTATGGAATCAGATCTTCATCATTATAAATGTGGCATTGATAGAAAAGCTGGCAAAAGTGAAATAGATCCTATTACAACTCAAATAATTAGAAACAGCCTTAATTCAGCTGCTGAACAAATGAAAAGAGCTCTTTGTAGAACTGCAATGTCTCCAATCATTTATGATGTCTTAGATTTTGCAGGTGCAATTTATGATAATCATATGAGATTATTATCCCAAGCACCTAGCTTACCTTTATTTATGGGTACACTTAATTTTTGTATTGAAGAAGCAGTAAAAGGAGTTGGAGGAGTGGAAAATATTAACGATGGAGATATTATTATCTATAACTCTCCATATGGCACCGGCTCACATCCTCAAGATGTTGCTTTGGTTATGCCTGTATTTTTTGAAAGTCAAATTATTGCTTATACAGCAATAAAAGCTCATTGGTTAGACATTGCTGGTAAAGAACCATATTCAACAGACACAGTGGATGTATTTCAGGAAGGAACAGTTTATCCTGGAGTAAAATTGTATAGCAAAGGTGAATTAGTAGAAGATATTTATAAAATGTGTATTGCTAATACTCGAGTACCTAATTCTGTAGCAGGAGATATCAATGCTCAAGCAATTGGTGTTAAAGTTGGAGCAAAAGCTCTAATAAAAATAGTATCAAAATATGGACTTTCTCAATTTAGACAAGCTACTGAAGCTATTTTTGATGCAGGTGAGATGATAGTGAAAAATTATTTACAAAAAATTCCTAATGGTGAATATACTGGATCTGGACAAATGGATAGCAATGGAGTGGAAGAAGGAGTAGTTCCATTTGATCTTAAAGTAATAATTGAAGATGAAAAAGTTATCTTGGATATGTCCAAAGCGCCAGTTCAACAAAATGGACCAATCAATTGTCCATTGCCTTCAACAGTTTCAACAGCAAGAGTAGCTATGAGTATGCTTGCTGGAAGCAATGAAGCTCCTAATGAAGGTTTTTTTAGACCTATAGAAGTCATTACGAAACCAGGTACACTTTTTCATCCTTTGTCTCCAGCTCCATGCTTTCTTTACGGATGGCCTGCATTACAAGCAATAGAAGTTTTTTATAGGGCATTGGGAACTAAATTTCCTGAAAATGTTCCAGCAAGTAGTGGGGGATGTATAAATGGAATAGTTTGGTGGGGTATTAGGGAAAAAACTGGGGAACCTTGGGCTGATGGCGCTCCCCATCCAGTTGGTCAAGGTGCAAGTCATTTTGGAGATGGCGCAACTTGTTTACACCATGCTGAATCAGCAACTAGATTTGCTCCAACTGAAGTTTGGGAAAATAGAAATCCATGGCTTGTAAAGAGAGTGGAATTAATTCAAGATAGTTGTGGTGCAGGAAAAAATAGAGGGGGGTTAGGGGTTAATTTTGAATTTGAAATGTTGGAAGACTCTTTTGCAACAACTGTTTGTGAAAGAAGTAAGCTACCTCCATGGGGATTAAAAGGAGGTCAGGAAGCTTTACCTAATAATTGTTTCCTTTTAGATGATAACAATAATTCTACTGAAGTTCCTAAGGCCACTCGTGTTCCTGTAACAAAAGGAAAGAGAATTCTTTTACAGTGTGGTGGCGGCGGTGGATATGGAAATCCTCAAGAAAGAGAAGCCACTAAAGTCCTTGATGATTTTAAACAGGGGTACATTTCTGAAAGTTATATTAAAAAACATCATTCAAATGTGAAATTGAGATAGAATGTTAAGAGTAGCTTCAGATGTCGGGGGAACTTTTACGGATTTGGTATATTTTGAAATCGATGAAAAAACAGGAAAAGCTTTAAACATAAAAACCGCTAAAAGTAATACAACTCCAAGCGGTTATGAGATAGGAGTTTTTGATACTTTAAATAAAGCAAAAGTTGATATTTCAAATTCAAAATTTTTTGCGCATGGTACAACTGTTGTAATTAATTCCATTACTGAAAGAAAAGGTGTTTTAACAGGATTAATTACAACCAAAGGTTTCAGGGATTCTATTGAAATTGCAAGAGGGGATAGACCAGATTTTTTTAATTTAAGATATAAGAAACCTAAGCCTTTTGTCTCTAGATATTTAAGGGCAGAAGTTCCTGGGAGAATTGATTTCTTAGGAAAGGAATTAACACCAATTGATTTAACTAACTTAAATTTAATTCTTGATAACTTTAAAAAATATAATGTTGAATCTATTGCAGTTTGTTTAATACATTCTTATGCAAATTCTTCTCATGAGAAAAAAGTAATTGATTACATTAATAATTATTGGCCAGATATAGATGTTGTCGCATCTCATCACATTACTCGTGAATGGAGAGAATATGAACGAACAAATACAACAGCACTTTGCGCATATATTAAACCAATAGCTACTAACTATCTTGATAAATTAAGCAAAAAATTAATTGAATCAAAATTTACAGCTAATCCATATGTGATGCAATCAAATGGAGGCATAGATACATTTGAAGCAACAAAAAAAATACCTCTAACTATGATAGAGTCTGGTCCAACAAGTGGGGTGCTTGGTGCAGCTGAATTAGGAAAGCTAATTGGTGAGAAAGATATTATATCTCTGGATGTTGGAGGAACTACTGCAAAATGTTCGTTAATTGAAAATGGAAATGTAAAAATCAATACTAATTATTGGATAGAAAAAAACAGAAAATCTGCTGGGTATCCAGTTATGTTGCCAGTTGTTGATATTGTCGAAATAGGCAATGGCGGAGGCAGTATTGCTTGGGTTGATAATTATGATAAATTGCACGTTGGTCCTCAGAGTGCAGGGGCTGAACCTGGACCTGTGTCTTATGGTAAAGGTGGCTCTGCTATAACAACAACTGATGCGAATTTAATCACTAGTAGAATTAATCCAAACTATTTTTGTGGAGGAGAAATAAAAGCAGATATGAATTCAGTGAATCAACATACTGAAATTCTCGCAAAAAAATTAAAATTTTCTAAAGAAGAAACAGCACGAGGCATAATTCGTATAGCAAATAACAATATGATTAATGCTTTAAAATTAGTTTCAGTCAATAAAGGATATGATCCAAGGGAATTTACATTAGTCGCTTTCGGAGGCGGGGGAGGTATGCACGCTACTTCCTTAGCAAAAGAGCTGAATATACCTAAAGTTATTATTCCTGTTAATTCATCAGTTTTTTCTGCATGGGGAATGTTAATGAGCGATCTTAGAAGGGATTATATTTTAACTAGATTAACTACTATGAATAATGCAGCAACAGAAGTGCTAAACAAAACATATAGTAAAATGGAGAAAGAAGTCCTGAATAGTTTTGAAAAAGAAAATATTTCTAAAGACCTTGTTACTTTTCAAAGATTTGGAAGTTTTAGATATTTAGGCCAAGATCATTCTGTTGAAATATCTTTGGATAATATAAATTATGATAATTCTTCTGTTACTCAAATTATTAACGACTTTCATGAACAATATGAGAAAGAATTTACCTATAGACTAGATAGTCAAGTAGATATGATCCAGTTTCATTTGGTAGCATTTGCAAAAATAGATAAACCTGAACTTCAAGAAAGAAACATAACTGGAATCTCTATTGAAGAAACAATTAAAGAAAATAGAAAAGTTGATTTTGATCAGTTAGGAATACACCAAACTAAAATTTATGATTTTAATCTTTTAGAGCCAGAAATGGAATTTTTTGGCCCAGCTGTTGTTGAAGATTCTAGTACAACAGTTGTTATTTTTCCTAACCAAAAATGTACTGTTGATAAGTATGCTAATCTACATATTTGTATTTCTGAGGGTGCTAATGAATAAAATAAATTTAGATCCAATAACAACTGAAATTATTCAAAGTTCTTTGCAAGCTGCTTGTGATGAAATGTTTGTTGCAATGAGAAAAACCGCAATGAGTTCAATTATATATGAAGTTTTGGATTTTGGTACAGCAGTAACTGATACAGATGGAAATATTGCTGCTTCAGGTGCTGGAATTCCAGCATTTATTGCAATGTGTGATAAGGCTGCACAAGCAGTAATAAAAAAATACAATAGTGCAGAAATTAAAGAAGGTGATGTTTTTGCTACAAACGACCCCTATAACGGAGGAGTAACACATTTAAATGATGTCATAGTCGTTATGCCAATCTTTTGTGAAGGAGAAAGAATTGCATGGAGTGCAAATATTGCCCATTGGCCTGATCTAGGAGGTATGGCTCCTGGGGGCATTTCAGCAGATGCTAAAGAAATTTTCCAAGAAGGATTGCAACTGCCGGTAATTAAAATGATTAGTGAAGGTAAACCAATTCAGTCTGTAATTGATATTATTACAGCTAATAGTCGTGTGCCACAATATACTCTTGGGGATATGTGGGCAGCCATCGCATCAATAAGAGTTGGTGAAAAAAGAATTATTGATATTGCAAAAAAATATGGGAAAGAAACTTTTAAGCAGTCAGTAAAACTATTTATGGATTATGGAGAAAAGGCATCAGTAGATTCATTATCACAGCTACCACAAGGAACTTTTCATGGTGAAGATTTATTGGATGACGGTAGAAAAATTCAAGTTAAAGTAACAATAACAAATAAAGAATTTATTGTTGATCTTAGAAACAATCCTAAACAAGATGATGGTCCCAATAATGCTTCATATGATGGAACAGTTGTTTCTGCTCAAATGGCATTTAAAGGAATCACTTCAGGTGATTTCGTCTGTAACGCAGGAACATTTCGACCTTTAAAAGTTTTATGTGATGAAGGCTCAATGTTTAACCCTATAAGACCTGCCGCTCAAGGAATTTATTACGAAACCGATATAAGATCATATGATTTAATATGGAAAACAATTTCTCATTTAAATCCTAATAAATCAACAGCCGGAAGTTTTGCATCTATATGCGGAACTTTCATGGGTGGTCAACATCCTGACACAGGTGCAACTTTTATAATTATTGAACCTCAGGTTGGAGGTTGGGGGGCATGTGGTAACGCTGATGGAATGAATGCAAATTTTTCAGCATTTCATGGTGACACATTTAATACCCCTGCAGAAATTTCAGAAGCAAGACACGGAGTTTACGTTGATCAAATGAGATTAACTGATGAAGAAGGCGGTGAAGGCAAATTTCGAGGAGGCAAAGGAATAATTATGGATTATCGAATTAGATCAAAAAATGCATGGGTTAGTGTTGCATATACCAGATCTAAAAGTTTACCTTGGGCGTTAGAGGGGGGTAATGAAGGTGGATCCAATTATGTTGAAGTTATTAGAAAAAATGGAAAAATTGAAAAATATTCTGTTGTAACTGGTTTATCATTAGAGCCAGAAGATGTTGTAAGAATTCACACTGCCAATGGAGGTGGATTTGGAAAACCTGAAGATAGGGATCCAAAACTGATTGAAGATGACATATTAAATGAATATATTACGACAGAACAAGCAAAGAAATATTATAATTATAAAAAATAATTTATAATTTGTCAGAACAACCAAAAAATTCTCATTATTTTACCGGATTTTTCCTGGTGTTTTTCGCAGGATTATTGTGGAGCTTCGGGGTGGTAACAGTGAGGTACATGATTGATGCACATCAATTTGTATTTCAATATTTATTTTGTCGAGGAATAGCGGTGGCGACAATATTAGTTTGCTTTCTTTTTTATAGAGAAGGATTTTCTTTTTATACAAATTTTGCAAAAGTAGGGATGCCGGGTTTGATTGGAGGATTTGGTTTAGGTGTTGCTTTCACTGGATTTATATTTTCAATCACAATGACTACTGCTGCTGTCACGCTTTTTATGTTAGCAATAATGCCCTTTATTGCAGCGATCATTGCATATTTTGTATTAGGTGAAAATTTACGAAAACTGACTTTCATTTCTATGATCATCGCCTTTGTAGGTGTAGGCATTATGATTTATAATGATTCTTTGGAAGGAAGTTTTATAGGTGCATTAACTGGTTTTTTTTCAGCAACAGGATTTGCTCTCTACACAGTGACAATCCGATGGCGACCAGAGACCCCTAAATTTACTACAGTGATAGTAGCAGGCATTTTTTGCTCTATTTTTTCTTTTTTAATGCTAGGCACTTCATTTGAATCATTTACTATAATGCCTGTACTTAATATTTATTTAAGCTTACTCCATGGATGTATAGTTGCAAGTGGATTAATTTTATTTAGTCTTGGAGCAAAATATTTACCTGCAGCGGAACTGGCTCTATTATCTTTAATGGAAGTTGTAGGCGGTGTTTTGTGGGTCTGGCTTCCTTGGTTTGGCATTAATGAAGTTCCAAGTATACCAGTTATAATTGGAGGATTGATTATAACAAGTGCAGTTTTACTCCACGGATTCGGAGCAAGCAGGAAAAGAGAACCTGTGACATTATAGTTATTCAAACTTTGCCTTTTTTTCTTATAAGAATTCCTTTAATAAAATAAATTTTATGAAAAGAATAATACTCATATCTCTGGGATGGCTATGCGTTGGCTTTGGTTTTGTTGGAATTTTTGTTCCAGGCGTTCCCACTACAATATTCTTAATTATTGCCTTGTGGGCTTTTACAAAAAGTTCTGAAAAA
>Ga0208278_1000933_pt1 | contig 14761 bp, 10 predicted proteins | sample ETN01SmetaG_FD_185794 | JGI IMG/M metagenome (GOLD analysis project Ga0208278, IMG submission 185794) | Marine microbial and viral communities from oxygen minimum zone, Eastern Pacific Ocean - ETNP2014F12-01SV259 (SPAdes) (version 2) | ecosystem: Environmental > Aquatic > Marine > Oceanic ...
TCTAAGAGCCGTGGCCTTATATCGCCAATTACTACCTCCTCTGCTGGCGGGTCTCTTAAGTTTACCTTTGATGAAGGTTGGAGAGAGGCTTTTTGTGAGGGTCCGGCAGAGTTGTTGTTTTCTGGTGAATTTGAAGGAAACCTTATCTAATTTGCAGAACATTGGGGTGTTATTAGATTTAGACGGCGTGGTTTATCAGGGGGGCTCTTTAATCCCCGGTGCGGTGGAAACTATTCATATACTCCAACACAATAATATTCCCTTTCGATTTATTACCAACACTACTCGGTTGACGAAAAAAAAGTTGGTGCACAAACTACATTCAATGGGTTTATCCATAGAAATTAATGAGGTTTTTGCCGCCCCACATGCTGCGGTTGAATATTGTAAGGGTAGGGAATATACGGCCATTGATTTGGTGGTTCCCGATAAAGAAATGAAAGAAGACTTTTCTGATTTTAGCTTGAATGTTGAAAGCCCACAGGCTGTTGTCTTGGGAGATATGGGTCATGGGTTTACCTTTGGCTTGTTAAATTCTCTATTCAAAAAGATATTAAATGGGGCCGAATTGGTGGCTATGCATAAAAATAAGCATTGGCATTCAGGCAGTGAATTAACTCTAGATTTGGGCGCTTTTGTTTCAGCGCTTGAATTTGCCGCCGACAAAGAGGCGGTGCTTATTGGCAAGCCTTCTCCCTATTTATTTCAATTAGCTGTAAAGCCTTGGGGGATCCCTTTTCAATCAATTTATATGGTGGGAGATGATATGGTTGGCGATATTGGCGGAGCCAATAATGTAGGTATGAAGTCTGTTTTAGTTAAAACTGGAAAATTTAGAAAAGGGGGGGTAGTCCGCCTAGGGGAAAAACCAAATTATATAATCAATTCTATAGCCGATTTACCAAATTTATTACAATTATATTGAATCTGATAAATGGGTAAGCGCTATCTCGCCTGCTTTATAAAGATCTGCTTCATAAATGTTGTGTAAACCCTGTAACACCTCTGCTTTTTCTCCTACAGAAATTGTTACAAATGGTATTGATAACAATTTAAGTATATCCTGTAAAACATACCCTGATTTTTGCCACGGCCCAGGGAAAAAGAGTATTCCGCTGGTTTTATTTCGTTGTCTCTGTATGGTTGTGGCGGCCTTGGTCTCGTCGTTTGTTTGTATAATTTTTACCTTCATATTCAGACTTTTTGCAACCTTGCGTAAACTTCTGTTTAATTTATCCAAAGTAATATTGGGGTTGGCTTCTATTTTTCGATGTCCCAACAGGTTCATATTGGGACCATGAATAATAAGAACTTTTTTAGAGGTTGTGTGGTCACTCATGATTTTAACTGTTCAAGGTACATGTTTACAATTTTTTCGTGACAAGGAAAGGCGAGGTTGGGCAATTTTTCTAATGGGAACAATACCGCTTCTGCCGCATCATCGCCCGCTTTCAATGCTGACCAATCCTCAATTTGTACTTCCATTCCCACCAACAATATGTCCCCAAAAATTGTATTAAAATGACTGCATGTTCCTAGCAGGCTTTTCACTTTACCCTGCAGGTTTGTTTCTTCAATTAGCTCTCGCTCTGCCCCCATTTCCGGCGTTTCTCCCTTTTCAATAAATCCCCCTGGCAAGCCCCACATTCCTTTTCCTGGTTCGGCGGCTCTTTTCACTAATAATAATTGTTTTTCGTATATACAAATTAGGGTGGCTGTTGGTTTTGGGTTTTCATAGTGAATGGCTCCGCATTGTGAACAATGGTGGCGCATGTTGCCATCTTTTGCGCCAAATTGATTTTTTTTGCCGCAATTTGAACAGAATTCTAAGTATCCCATAATTGAAATATAAGGCAGATTTCATCATTGTATAAAGACAGATAAAAATGCTAATATTTACGCCCTATGAATAAACAAAAAAACATACTTGCTGTGGGTTCCATAGCGCTTGACACGCTAATGACGCCACGCGGAAATCGAAAAAATATTTTAGGTGGATCTGCTACATATTTCTCTATTTCTGCCGGATTATTGGCTCCTGTAAAATTGGTTGGGGTGGTTGGAAGCGATTTTCCTGAAGATGGGTGGCAATTATTTCGCTCACGGAAAATAAATACTGATAATATATTGGTTGAAAATGGCCCGACTTTCCGCTGGGGAGGAAAATATAGTGATGATTATTCTACGAGAGATACTCTTTTTACCGAATTGGGCGTTTTTGAAAAATTTTCTCCTTCTATTCTGGATTCAGATAGAAATTCTCCCCTTGTATTTTTAGGCAATATCCATCCTGATTTACAATTGTCGGTGGCAAAATTAACACTAAATGCTGACCATATTGTAACCGATACCATGAATTTGTGGATTGATCTTTTCCCTGAAAAGGTGGCTGAAGTTTTGAAGCTTTCTACAATTTTATTAATTAACCACGAAGAGGCTGAACAGTTTACGGGGCAGTCAGAAATTGCAAATGCGGCTAGCGAATTATTATCTTATGGACCAAAAATTGTTGTTATTAAAAGAGGTGCAGATGGCGCCTATCTGGCTCACGGGGATGTTAGGCGTTCGGTACCCGTTTTCCCTATCAATATGCTGAACGATCCAACTGGTGCCGGTGACACTTTTGCCGGCGGCTTTATGGGATATCTCTCTCAATCTTCACGGCCAGATTTTCTTGAAGCTGTTATTATGGGCTCCGCCATGGCATCGTTTTGTGTTGAAGGGTTTGGGGTTGAGTCGCTTTTAAGCGCTACACCAGAACTGCTTGAACATAGAGTGTCAACAATTAAAAAAACATTGATGGAAACAGTGTAATTATGTCTGACCCTTCTCCTAGCCATGTAGATTTTGAGGTGGTGGACAATCAATATCCCGATAGAGATTATGAGGTAAAGATTTCCGTACCTGAATTTACTTGCGTGTGCCCGCGAACAGGACAGCCTGATTTTGCTATAATTGAAATAATATACACTCCTAATAAATTAATTGTGGAATTAAAGTCGCTTAAATTATATGTTCAACAATTTCGTAATCTGGGCATTTTTCATGAAAATGTAACAAACAAGATTTTGGATGATTTTCGACTTGCCTGTGAGCCCCGAAAAATTGATGTGATTGGCCATTTTAATCCAAGGGGTGGAATAGGCACTGTTGTTAGGGCCGGTTGGCAAGAATAATTTGTTTATTTATATAGAAAATGTTGTTAAATTTCTGGGCTGAAATAGTTTAAAAAAGGGCTGAATATGAAGGTCACAATAAAATATACCAATAGAAAACGAAAAAATAAACACGGATTTAAAAAGCGAATGAGTACAAAGGCTGGTCGCGCTCTTCTGGCAAGGCGACGAAAAAAGGGCCGGAAGACAATTTCTGCCTAATTGAAATATTCGCTCTCCTCATCGGAGTTTTCAAAAACAATGGGAACCTCCAAATCCCTGCACTTTGGGGATTTATCATTTAAATATACCAAAAGCTCTAAACCTAAAATGGGACTTATAGTTTCAAGAAGATATGGAAACGCTATAGAGCGTAATTTATTTAAGCGTCGCTGCAGATCTGCCTTTAAATCAATTATGGTTGATAATAATATGGGTTGCGTGGTAGTTGTGCGCCCTAAAAAGCCAGACCTCTCTTTTGGGGCCATTCAAGAATCTTTCAATTCTATGTATGATAAATTCTCTGATTAAACATTTTTTTATCTTATTAATAAAATTATATAAAGCCTTGCTTTCTGGTTTTCTTCCGGACGCCTGTCGTTTTACGCCGTCTTGTTCTGGTTTTGCAATTGGTGCCCTTGAAAAGTATGGCATAATTAGGGGGGGCTGGCTCGCTTTAAAACGAATTGGTAAATGTCATCCATTTAATAAAACAACAGGCTTTGATCCAGTACCATGAATGATACCTTTCGATATATCCTTGCTGGTGGGTTAATATTTTTAATTATTATTTTACAACCCGTTTATTTAGAATGGCTTGGATATGATACGGGCGCAGTGTCTGAAAAAAAATTAGAAATTGTAGACTCTGAAAGTGTTGTTGCTGCTACGCGGGAAAAAAACATCACCCCCTCTTTTGAGTCTGGGTCGGCTGCCATATTAACCAAACAAGGCCCTGCTGAATCATTTATAACTATAGTTACCCCCTTATATACTGCGACGCTCACCAATAAATCTGGTGGAAGTTTTACAAATTATTTTTTATCCAGTGAAAATTCTGATGAATTAAAGCATCTTGGTGGATATAGTGATGGGGGGGTTTTTAATCCCAACATTCCTGTGTCCCTAATAATTAGCTCCGAAGAAGATTGTATGCCCTGCTTGGCGGAATATAATGATATGGATGATATGTATACTTTTATTAACCAGCCATTTACCTTATTAAATTATTCAAATAGGCAGGATACTATTTTTCTCGATTCTGGGACTATAGAATTGAAATATTCCCTTAATAATAACGATGGCTTAGCGCTTATCAATAAAATTGTTTCTTTTTCCGCAAACAAATATATTAATGAGCATTATTACGAAATTAATGATGAGGCGTTTGAATATTCAAATAATCTGGAGCTCCTCTGGTATGGCGGTTTGCGACCCTCGGAAGAAAAGGAAGATGAAGATATAGCTTATGGTTCGGGGATCATCAGCCAGGCTGGTGAAACTGAAGATATTCAGGCAAAAGATTCTGAAAAAAATATTGCTCGAGAGGTATTTAAGGGACAGACGGATTGGGTTGCCATTCGTACAAAATATTTTATGTCTGCAATAATTGCAAAGGATCCCGGAAAATATGCAACTCTTTCTGAGCATAACGAAAGTTTTGGTAATCGGAAACATACCCCTCTATATAGCGCCTCTATCGGGTATCCATTAAATGTATCCACAATCTCTTCCAGTATTTATTTGGGGCCACTTGATGTTGATTATTTATCTCAAACGGATGTTTCCCTTGATGCTTCAATGAATTGGGGTTTTGCGCCTATTCGCCCAATTAGCAAGGGCGTTTTGTGGGTATTAAAATTTATGCATAATAAATTGAATCTAAATTATGGGCTTGTTCTGCTTTTATTTGCGGTGCTGGTTCGATTAATTACGGGACCGCTCACAAAAAAAAGTTATGAGTCCAGCCAAAATATGCAAAAAATTCAACCGGAAATAAAAAAAATTCAAGCAAAATATAAAGGGGACCCCCAGCGCCTTAATAAGGAAACGATGGCCTTATATAAACTACATAAAGTAAATCCACTTGGCGGATGTCTTCCTATTATGCTTCAAATGCCATTATTGTGGGCTTTATTTATGGTTTTTCGTACTACAATTGAATTTCGAGGGGCGCCATTTATGTTGTGGATATCTGATCTATCCAAGCCAGATGTGGTATTAACCCTTCCTTTTTCTATTCCAATTTATGGTGATGGTGTTGCCATATTGCCCCTGGTAATGGGGGCAACTCTCTTGCTAACTATGCGGATGTCCTCGGCAACAATGGATAAAAGTCAAAAACCTGTTATGTATTTTATGAATGGATTTTTTATTCTCCTTTTTAATACTTTCCCGTCCGGACTTAATTTGTATTATACGGCCTATAATATGCTAAGCTTTTTCCAACAGCGAAGTATTAAGAATAAGCTTGCCAATCAATAGTTTATTGCAAGTGAAATGCTTCCCTATGATCAAGAAAACATTGTAGCTATTGCCACCCCCTCTGGTATTGGGGCTCTTGCCGTGGTGAGGCTGTCTGGAAGAGATTTAAAGCCCTTATATAAAAGATTTACCCATCAACTGCCTAAAAACAGGTTTGCATTATTTACAAAGCTTTATCACCCAATAAATAATATAATTCTTGATGAGGTTGTTGCAACCTATTTTAAATCTCCTGCAAGCTATACCGGTGAAGACATAATAGAAATATCCTGTCATGGCGGTGCTGCTGTAAAAAATTCTATTTTACAGGCCGCTATTGATGGCGGCGCAAGGTTGGCTAAGCCTGGGGAATTTTCATATCGTTCTTTTTTAAATGGAAAAATGGACCTGCTTCAGGCTGAGGCGGTTTCTGCTTTAATTTCTTCTAAAACATCCCAGTCTGCCAAGCTAAGCCTATGCCATCTAGAAGGAAAGGTTTCCACATTGTTGGGTGATATAAAATCTAGGGTAATAGATGTTCTCTCAATCATTGAAAATGAATTGAATTTTTCAGAAGATGAAATAAGCACCACCTCTTATTCGTCTATTCGTTTAATAATTGAAGATGTCCAGTCTCAAATAGCCAAAATTATTAGTTCTTCTGTAATTGGGAAAAAAATATTTTCGGGTATTCGAATTATAATTTTGGGACGACCAAATACTGGTAAATCTAGTTTATTTAACGCAATGTTGGGAGAAAACAGGGCTATAACCTCGCCTGTCGCCGGTACCACTAGAGACACTGTTGAATCTTGGTTTGAGTTAGAGGGTGTTCCCGTATGCCTAGTTGATACTGCTGGCATTTGGGAGTCTGGGGGGTTGCTGGACGCCCTTGGGGTGGAAAAAACCAGGGCTGAAATGAAGCGGGCTGATTTGTTTATTGTTGTGGATGATAAAAATCCTAACAATATTTTTAATGAACAATTTGCAGGTAAATATCAACAACACCATATCTTGGTTAAATCAAAGTCTGATTTGTCAAATTCCTCCCCGACAATAGAAACAAACATTATTTATACATCTTCAAAAGAAAGTGTTGGTATAAACAAGTTATTAACATCTGTTTCCACATATATTTTAAACAATATTAATCTTTCAGATAGAGAGTCTGGCTTTATGATCTCCCAGCGACAGCGGGGGCTGTTAGAAAATTCTTTGTTGTGTTTAGATGAGGCCATTGTACAATTGGATTCGGGGATTGAAACGGATATTATAGCGTCTACGCTTAATGGTTTTGTTGTTGCTATCAAAGATATAGTTGGTGAAATCCCCAATAAAGACGTTGTACAAAATATTTTTAATAATTTTTGTGTTGGTAAATGAAGAATAGATCTATTGTGGTTGTCGGGGGGGGTCATGCGGGGGTAGAGGCAGCATTTGCTGTGGCAAATCTGGGAATAAAAGCCGTGTTAGTTACGATGGATATAAATGCGGTTGGTAGAATGAGCTGTAATCCGGCAATTGGCGGACTCGGCAAAGGACATTTAGTAAAAGAAATTGATGCCCTTGGCGGGATTATGGGTAGGGCTTCGGATGCCTGTGGACTTCAGTTTAAAGTGTTAAATAAATCTAAAGGAAGGGCGGTTTGGTCGCCCAGGGCTCAAATTGATAAGCATAAGTATGCTATATATATTCAAAAGGCTTTTTCTTCCCATAAAAATATATCAATTATTCAGGATGAGGCTGTTGACTTCTCTGTTGATAGTGGGCGGATTTCTAGTGTTGTTTTGCGAAAGGGCGGGGTATTAAAAACCAGCGCCCTAATTGTTTGTTCCGGAACCTTTTTAAATGGATTAATACATATTGGAAATGAAAAATTTTCCGCCGGCAGATTTGGAGAGCGCGCCGTTGTTGGCCTGTCAAATGTTCTTGTAAATAAAGGGTTTAGTGTTTCTCGTCTAAAAACAGGTACGCCGCCACGCCTACTATCATCATCAATTAAGTGGGATGGTTTGCCGCTATCCGGGGGCGATGAAAATCCTGTCCCATTTTCAATTCTCACAGAGCGCCCATTTAAGCCAAAAAACATTCCCTGTCATATTGTTGATACTAACCCCGCGGTTCATAAAATATTATCTGATAATTTACAAAAATCTGCGATGTATTCCGGAAGTGTTGGTGGTGTTGGTCCCCGTTATTGTCCAAGCATTGAGGATAAAATTGTTAGGTTTGGCGATAGGGATAAACATCAGCTTTTTTTGGAACCAGAATGGTTAAATTCAAATCAAATTTATGTAAATGGGTTTTCTACTAGCATGCCAAAACGTGTTCAGAAAATTGCTCTCCGCAGCATATCTGGGCTTAAAGATGTTCAGCTGGTTCGCCCTGGCTATGCAATTGAATACGATTACTTTCCGTCTTCCCAATTAAAAAGCACCCTTGAAACAAAAATGTTTGATGGGCTGTTTTTCGCCGGACAAATGAACGGCACGTCTGGATATGAGGAGGCTGCGGCCCAGGGCTTAATAGCTGGCGCCAACGCCGGACTCAAGTTATTAAATAGGGAACCTCTTGTTTTGGGCAGAGATCAGGCTTATATTGGGGTGCTAATTGACGATTTGATCACTAAAGATATAAATGAACCATATAGGATGTTTACATCTAGTGCTGAATACCGCCTTTCATTGCGGGCGGACAGTGCCCCAATTCGACTAACAGAAAGGGCCCACAAATTGGGATTGATCCAGGAAAATCAATATGCGCTTTTTAAGGCCTATAAGAGGTCGGTTGATGATATTATAAAATATTGTAAAAAAACCCGGGTGGAGGTGGAGGGTGAGACGCTTTTGCTTTCAGATTATATTAAGCGTCCCAAAAAATATTTAATAAACTGTAGCGAGGGACGAAAACTCTTAAATGATTGTTTAATTGATTCTGCTTTCACCGCAGAGACAGACATTAAGTATGAGGGTTATGTAAAAATTGAAAATTCTAGGGTAAAAAATTTAAGAAAAATGGAGGATGTTGTCATTCCCCGCCTTTTCGACTATTCGTTACTCCCCAATCTTTCTTCTGAATCAAAAGAAAAGCTGGGGCGCATCAGGCCAGAAACGCTGGGCCAGGCTTCCAGGGTGGCTGGGGTCCGCCCCGCTGATATTGGTGTGCTCGCCCTTTTTCTTAAATCTTTTTCTTAGTTGTTTCACGTGAAACAACCGCCTCCTATAATGTCTATTGTAGATATGTCGGCCTCTGTTGGGGATGATGGGGGGGTGCGTGTTTCTGGTTTTCATCCCGACTTTTTATTGCCGCTAATAGACGCAATTGATAATAGGTTGTTTATTACAATAAACGACGGCGCCTTTGCTTCATCGGTCAAATATTTATCTACTCTATGGGATAATGACTCTTTTGTTTTTGTGTCGGACTCAAAGGCCAATGCAAGCGTTCCGGCGGGGTTTACGTCTTCTGACGACCGCTTTAATTTGAGGGCAAGAGAGGTTTTGGCTGAAGGCTTGGGTCCAATAAAGGTCATCGTTTCTTCAGAGGGCGGGGCTTCGCTGCCTATACTTGGCTGCGGTATTGATAATAGGTTGGTTTTTGAGCTTGGCGTCTCATTTGAAGAGTGTTATGACTTTTTGGTTTCCGAAAATTATGTGTTGTCTGATTTTGTGGCTATGCCGGGAGAATTTTCTACTCGCGGGGGAATAATTGATGTTTTTCCTTTTTCGTCTTATTGCCCTTATAGAATTAATTTTTTAGATGAATTCCCAATAGTTTTTCGCTTTAATGTTGACAGTCAATTAACAACCGAGCGTGTAAACAGCCTTGTTCTATCGTCCGTTTCAAAAAATAAACCTCTGGCGCTGAAAGATGTTTCTCTAAAAGAATTTTTGCCTGTGGCCCTAGATTCTGATGGAGAGCTTATAATTGGCAACCCTAATAAAATTCTAAAAAATATACAACTACAAACCATTACCCATAGACAGTTTTGTGCTGTTTATAAAAACAATTGTTCATCTATGGGGGTGGTGGATGGCCTTTCTTCTGTGGGCTTGGCTGATAAAAATAATAATATTTCTATTCCTTTATGGTTTGTAGACAAAAAGCCGTTGCAAGAAAAGGGGGGTGGAAGACCTGCTCCTTTAGAGTTGGAAAAAATTTGTCGGGGGGATTATCTTGTTCATAGAGACCATGGGGTTGGGGTTTGTGTGGGCTTGGTTTTAAAGGAGGGCGGGGTGTCTGCTCAAGAGCTTCTTTCAATAAAATACAATGATGGGGGGGTAATTTCAACAGATATTGGGTCGTTAGATCTAATTGCATTTTTTGCCCCCGCCGGCACGGAGGGGGTAGTGTTAGACTCTCTTTCTAAAAAGGGAAGTTGGGCGCGTAAAAAATTATCCGCTAAAAAGCGGGCTGAAGAAGTAATACAGCACTTGTTAAGTCTTTATGTGAAAAGGCGCGGTCTGTTGCGCCCCGCCTTTTCACAAGACCCCTCACTGGAGGGGCCTTTTTTGGCGTCCTTTTCGTTTGAAGATACCCCCGACCAGGTTAGTGCTTGGAATAATATATCAGAGGATCTTTCTGCAAATTCGCCTATGGACAGGTTGTTGTGTGGGGATGTTGGTTTTGGCAAAACAGAGCTTGCAATTAGGGCGGCGTTCAGGGTGGTGGTGGGGGGCAAAAGGGTGGTTGTTCTTTCTCCAACAACCATACTTGCAAATCAGCTGTGCTCATCGTTTTCCGCCCGCCTTGGGCCGGAGGCCATTTCTGTTGATATGGTTTCTCGTTTTAGGTCTCAAGGGGGTTTGGGGGTGGTTAAAAAAAATATAATTGAAAATAACAATGATGTTTTAATTGGTACACATATGGTGTTAAATGATGATTTGTATTTAAAAAACATAGGTTTATTAATAGTAGATGAAGAACACCGGTTTGGCGTAAAACATAAAGAAAGGATAAGGCAATTTAAAAGCAGCGTTGATGTTCTTTCAATGTCGGCAACGCCAATTCCTCGATCTATGAATCTTGCGCTATCGGGTATTTATTCTGTTTCTATGCTGCAAACACCCCCGAGGTTGCGGCTTCCAATAATAACTCGGGTTGAGTATTATAATGATTTAACTATAGTGGCGGCTATTAGTTTTGAGGTAGGAAGGGGTGGTCAGGTTTATTTTGTTCATAATGATATTGTGTCTATAAAAAATATTACACATAAATTGCAGCGTTTATTTTCAAAACACGTCGTACGCTTTATTCATGGCCAAGAGCCCCCTAAAGATATTGAACAAAAAATGAGTGATTTTGTTTCTGGCAAAACGGACATTTTGGTGTGTACGTCTATTATTGAGTCTGGTATTGATGTTTCCTCCGCAAACTGTATAATTATTAACAATGCGCATCTGTTTGGCCTTTCTCAGCTTTACCAAATGAGGGGGCGCGTCGGCAGGGGCCGCCAACAGGCCTATGCATACCTTCTTGTTCCGCAGAGGGTTTCTTTGTCGGAAAAAGCCTTTAAAAGAATTAGGTCTATTGAGGAGAATACTAGTCTTGGGGCGGGGTATAATGTTTCAATGAAAGATATGGAAATACGGGGGTCGGGCTCTCTTTTTGGCTATAAACAGTCTGGTGGTAGTAGTTCTGTGGGTTATGAAATGTACACACGTATGATTCAGCGTGCGCTACATGATTCTGATGGGTTGGGGTTGGATTTTCGAATTCTTCCCGAAGATGTTGTTATAGAGCTTTATAAAAAGCGGTTTATTCCTGAAGAATATATTGCTCTAGAAAGTGTTCGGATGTCTGTGTATAGGGGCCTGGCTGTTGCCACAACGGAGGGGGCTTTGGATGGCATTTTATATAATTTAATTAACCGGTTTGGGCCTGCCCCTGATTCTTTAATAAATATTATAAATGAATCTCGTCTGAGATTGGTTGCGTCTAGGGCTGGAATATGTTCTGTGGTGTTGCGGCCCTGTGGCGTTTTGTGTTCTGTTAAAAATAGGGGTGAAAATTTATTTGCTTCAGCTGTCCTCGATTATGCAGACAAATTTTTAAGTGAGGGGGGGGTTAATTATCATATAATTCCTGCCAACAACGATGTTTTGGGCCTGTGTATTCATTTGGATGAAAATGAAGATAGTTATGCGTTCTTTTCTCGTTTTTTTGGTAAGTTTGACGCTTTGGTAAAAGTTAATTAAATAGGATAAAATTGATGTTAAAAATATTACTATTGTGTTTCGCTTCTTTGTTGTGTGCCGCCGAGGGAACGGTTTTAACAATTAATGATGATGAGTATTCTTTGCATGACTTTTATTCCCGGTATCCTAAAAAACAGTGGGAGCGCGCTGATAGCCTGAAAAAGGACAAAATGTTTACAGATTTTGTTAAAAGAGAACTGTGTGTTCTTGAGGCGAAAAAGGTGGGTTTACAAAACGATCCAGATATTGCTGTTAAAATAAGAGATCGGTCTCTACAAATATTAGTGAATGAAAGCTATGAACATTTTGTTGCTACTCCATTAATTTCTCCATCTGAATTAGATGCGGCAAGACAAAATGCAAAAAAAGAGCTGTTTGCAGGCCATATATTAATTGGTCATAGTGGGGCGTATCTTAGCAATCCTCCTCAAAGAACGGTTGACGAGGCCCTTCTTTTATCTCAACAGATTAAAGATGAGTTTGAGGCGGGTGGGAGTTTTAGTGTCTTGGCAAAAAAATATTCTGACGATCCTGGTGCTAAAAACAATGGCGGCTCTCTTGGTTGGGTTCAGTGGGGCAGAACTGTTCCTGAGTTTCAGCGGGTTCTTTTTGGGTTGGGGGTGGATGTGCTTTCTTCTCCTGTTTTAACAGATTTTGGTTATCATCTTATTTTAGTTTCTGATATAAGGCCTTCTGAACTTCAATATATGTCAGACGATGCCTATGAAAGCTATGTTATAAATGTTTCTAAAAATAGCGTGCGGGATCAGTTGCGAGAGGCGGCTGTGAATTATGATGCTAAAAAAATTGATGACTATGGGGTGTTGTTTAATCTTGCTGGTGTTGAGCTGGTGTTGGACGCCTTTAATCGCAATCAAAAAGATGGTTTTTTGTCTGAATCTGATAACAAGAGTTCTGCCTTCCTTCTTGGGGGGGTTGAAGGCGTGGGTGTGCTTTGTGTTTATAATGGTAAAGGGTATGGTCCAGGGTGGTTTTCCACAAAGCTTAAAAGGGTTTCGCCTACCAGGCAGCCCCGCCTTGATTCGGCTGATAAAATTATTTCTGCTTTGAAAACAATTATTTTACAAGATATTGCAATAAGCGAGGGTTTTGCTGGGGGGGTTGAGAATATTTTTACCTTTAAGTATAAAAAGGGTGGGGTGGTGTCGGACCTGTTATACGATGCATACTTAAAGCGCTTGGTAAATTCTGCACAAAAACCAGACACTCTTGATGTTTTTAATTATTATGAAAACAACAAGCTTACTAAATATATGGATGATGAAAGGGTTGTTGTTAGAGAAATAAAGGTCTCTACCAGGGGTGTTGCAGACAGTCTGGTTAGACTTCTTGATTCTGGCACAAGCTTTGCTTTGTTGGCTCAACAAAACAGCTCTACCAACCCTGGGGAGGGCGGTTTATATGGTCCTTTTTCAAGGAGTGGCGATAGGTCTCTTTTTGATGCGGCTTCTTTGTTGGGTGTGGGAGAATATGGTCCGGTGTTGCCCACATCAAAAAATGGTTTTTCAATAATTCAACTTGTTGAGCCCGCTTTTGCTACGCCAATAGATGTTGATCGTGTTTATGTGCAAATCGAATCTTTGTTAATAAAAGAGGGGCAGGACGAGGCTAAATCTGTCGGGGTTGATGGTTTGTTAAAAAAATATACTATTATTAAAAATAACAGTTTATTGTTTTAATTAATGTTTTTCAATAGATTTTTTATTGTTGTTTTTCTGGTTGGGATGTTTTTTTCCCAAGGAAAAGTAGACGGTGTTGCCGCTATTGTGGGAAACAATGTTGTTTTGCATAGTGACGTGCTACAACAATCTCAGTTTGTTGCGATGGAGCGGCGGGTGGATCCATCAAAAAATCCTTATCTTTTTGAACAGATATATGTTTCTACACTAAACAATATAATCAATCAATACGCTGTATTAAGCGTCGCAGAGAAGGATACTAATATTATAATTTCTAACGATGAGGTTGATAGGGCCCTTAATCAACAAATAGATGATTTTATTTTAAAGGCGGGTTCTGAAAAATTGTTTTTGGAAATGGCTGGAATGTCAATGAGACAAATAAAAGCAGATTATTGGCAAGATATTCGAGATATGATGATTGTTGAAAGATATCAGTATTCTAAAATTCAAAATGTTGATGTGAGCCGTGTAGAGGTATTACATTTTTTTGATTCTTTTAAAGACTCTATTCCCCGTCATCCTGAAAAATATAATTTCAGTATAATAGAAGTGCCTTTTTCTCCGGGCGACGCTTCTATGGCAAAGGCTTTTGATTTTCTCAATATGCTAAAGGATGAGGTTCAAACAAATGGGGTGTCCTTTGATTCTCTTGCTCAACTGTATTCCCATGATCCTGGTTCGGCACCCGCGGGTGGGCATCTTGGGTTTACTCATAGGGGGGCGTTGGTTAGGGAATATGAGGAGGTTTCTTATGCTATGGAGGTTGGTGAAATTAGTGACCCTGTTAAGTCTGGTTTTGGGTACCATTTAATAAAATTGATTGACAGGCGGGGTGAAAAAATATCTACTCAACATATTCTTAGAACAATAGAGTTTTCTGAAGATGACAGGATAAACGCTTACGATGCTATTTATGATATTTATACTCATACAAATAACAATTCTCCAGCCTTTGATTCCTTGTCAAATATATTTTCAACAAAATATAAAAATGGTTCTGGCAAGTATTCTGATTTCCCCGCCTCGCATATTCCAGAATATCTGTTTGTTGCATTGAAAAATATGGATATAGGAGAACTGTCTATGCCTATTGAAATGGGAGGTGGATATTTTTTAGTTTATTATTATGACCACCAAAAAGAGTTTGTTCCTGATTTGGATAATTCTTGGGGTTTAATCTACGAGTATGCAAAGCAAGAAAAACAGAATTCTACATTTAGCGATTTGGTAAAAAATATTAAAG
>Ga0208278_1000936_pt1 | contig 14739 bp, 13 predicted proteins | sample ETN01SmetaG_FD_185794 | JGI IMG/M metagenome (GOLD analysis project Ga0208278, IMG submission 185794) | Marine microbial and viral communities from oxygen minimum zone, Eastern Pacific Ocean - ETNP2014F12-01SV259 (SPAdes) (version 2) | ecosystem: Environmental > Aquatic > Marine > Oceanic ...
ATTTGGGAGATTGGATCATCGGTCGTGGCTGGCATCAGAGCAAGTGGACCCCGCAACCCGAAATACTAGTCAAAGGATTCCAAACTCATGAAGCACTAAGCGCGGTCTCCCCGGACAATCCTGTTTATCTGATCCATGCCAGCGGTCATGCAGCGATGGCGAATGCCAGGGCAATGGAAATAGCGGGTGTCCATGCTGAATCTGAATTTCAGGGGGATGGAGAAATCATCAAGGACGAAAGCTTTAATCCTACAGGCATATTTAACGAAGTTGCACAATCGCTGATCGCTAAACATATCCCAACGCCCGGCAACCCGGAGCGCGAACGAGCACTATCGTTAGCCTTGCGAGAAATGGCATTACATGGAATCACCAGTTTTCAGGATGCCGGTAGCGGCAGAGAGGATATTAAGCTCTACAAACGCTTCTTGTCCGCAAACAAATTGACCAGCCGATTTTGGATCATGCTCTCGGGCAGGAATCAGGAACTACTGATGGACTGGTTTCGAAAAGGGCCGGAAATCGGATCAGCGAACAACTATTTGACTATTCGAGCGATTAAACTCGTCGCTGACGGGGCTCTGGGTTCCAGAGGTGCCTGGTTGCTCGCACCCTACTCTGATCGCAAGGACCATGTGGGTCTGCCGACCATGCCAGTCAAATACCTAACGGACATTACCACCAAAGCATTTGCTCACAATTTCCAGATCGGCATCCATGCTATTGGTGACCGGGCTAATCAGGAGGTTCTCAACGTTTTTGATCAGCTTTTTGATGGCAAGAATCAGGGTGTTCGATTTCGAATCGAACATGCACAGCACATCGCTGAATCGGATATTCCACGTTTCGCTCAACTTGGCGTGATTGCATCCATGCAGGGAATACATCTTAGTTCAGATCGACCCTGGGCGATCCATCGTCTCGGCAAGGACCGAATTGAAGAAGGCGCTTATGTGTGGCGCAAACTTCTGGATAGCGGTGCAATTATCATTAACGGGACAGACGTACCCGTTGAACCGATCAATCCGGTCAATTCGTACTACTCCCTGGTCACTCGGCAAACTCTTGAAGGAGAACCGGCAGGTGGCTATGAGCCTTCACAAAAACTGACCAGAATGGAGGCTTTGAAGAGTTATACGATTGATGCCGCCTACGGCGCTTTTGAAGAAAATATCAAGGGTTCCATTACTGCCGGGAAACTGGCTGATTTCACTGTCTTCAGCCAGGATTTACTCACTGTAGCCGATGACAAGTTACTCAGCACCAGTGTTGAGATGACAATTGTAGGTGGAGAGGTGATCTATTCTCGAGATCCGTCAATGATCCCATAGGTCAGACTGGCGGATTCTCGTACCCGACTCCGCTTAGATAGTCTCCGCTTCACTTAACCGCTGGATCAGTATCGCAGCTCTTTGAATAAGCAATGTTAAAGTCGAAAGATCGATACTCTCAGCCGGTGTATGTGCCCCCAGACCTTCCGCACCAATACCATCAATCGCATCCACGTAATTCGCTACAAATGAAACGTCTGCAGCACCACGCTTACCAGGATCATAGGCTTCGACTTCGCCGTAACCAAGATCCTGACTTAGTTGATTCAGGTGAGAGAGGATGGCGAGATTCCCCTCGGTCGGCGGCATGGATGGATAACCGTTTAAGAATCGAATATTCGCCGACGTCTGCGGCAAATGATCACTTTCTGCAATCGCCTTCATCCTCGCTCTGGCGTCTTTCTCCTGCTGCGCTGAAATTGTCCTGAGTCCACCATGCACCACTACATTTTGAGAAACCACATTAGTCTTACCAAATACCTCACCCCGGTTATGGGTTGGATCATAGTCGACCCGCGTGCCACCAAGGATAGTTCCAGGGTTAAAAGATAAATATGTCTCACCCTTGAGCTGCTCGTGAAAGGCATTCAGGATTCTCGCCGCCTCAAAAATTGCGCCACTACCAACAGAGTCGGAAAAAATCCCTGATGAATGCGCCCTCTTACCACTCACCTCCAGATACCAGCCACTTGAACCTCGTCTGGCTACCGTTGCCGATGACAAACTGATTGCGATTTCGAATCCCAGCGCGATATCACAACGCTTTGCGGCTTCGACTAGATGATGTCGACTGATGGATTTCGGATTACCTGATTTTTCTTCATCTCCAATCAGTGCCACGATGACCTTTTTATCGTTCAGCACACCAGCATCTCTTAACGCTTTCAGTGCATAGATAATCACAACATCACCACCCTTCATGTCGTTCACGCCTGGTCCGGTCGCAAAATCACCTTCACGACGAAACGTCTGAAACGGGCTGTCAGGTTCAAACACGGTATCAAGATGACCGATCAGTAACTGACACCGACCCGTTCCCTGGTTTTCTGCAAACAGATGGCCGGCGCGATTAACCTCTTTCATGTCGTGCCACCGGGTCTGAAAGCCAAGTGATTTCAACTCTCGTTCAAAAACCTCTGAGACAGCTCTAACGCCGGCATGATTCATCGTGCCGCTGTTAATATTGACGACTTCTTCAAGCAAACTGATCGCACTTTCTTTACTCTCAAGAGCAAACCTGGAAATCTCCTTTTCAACAGGGGAAAGATCAGCGACTGCAAAGTGGCAAAGAAGGAAGCTTAAGAAGCCTGATATCAGTTGTTTCATGACTTTACCTCTGCTGACTGCCAGCGTTTCGAAATGAAATAGAGAATCAGACCCATAACCACAACAATGAACCCCATACCAGCCTCCATTGGTCTGTTGAGCGAAATAAAGATGAGTGTCCATAATGTGATGGCAATATAAATAAGCGGTGTCAGAGGATATCCCCAGGTTTTGTATCCTGATGGTTCAGCCTTTGATTCCCTGTGACGTAATACAAATACGCCCAGCACTGCAAATAATGAATTGACGCCGAGAATGAAACCAGAAAATACCAATATGGATTCAAAGGTCGCGGTGCTGATAAAAAAAATGGTCAGCAGAGACTGAGAAACTATGGCTCTAGTGGGAACACCACGTTTGTTGATCACCGACAGAAAACGAAATACTGAGTAGTCCTCGCCAATCACCTGCAGTACACGCGGTCCCGCCATAATCATAGCACTGACAGTTGAGATCAGAAGGATTGCCAGCCCAAAACCCATCACCATTGCACCCGTTGAGCCAAAGGTATGCTCCGCGACAATCACACCAATTTCGATTTTGCCGGATAATTCTGCCATGGGAACAGCGTATAAGAACACCGCGTTAAGCAGCAGATACAGAATCATCACTGTCACCGTACCTACTATCATGATTCGTGGAATATTTTCTCTCGGGTTTTCTATCTCATTGGAGATATAGGTAGCTGCATTCCAACCTGCATAGGCGTAATTCACATATATGAGAGATACGGCAAAAGCACTTCCTGTCGCTAGCGCAAAATCATCAGCGACCGGTATCAATTTAATATCTTGAGGTGTTTGTACGAAGACAGATATCAGTGCACAAAAGAGTAAAATTAACAGTATCTTTGCCAGTGTGAACCACTGTTGGAATCCTCCACTTGCATGACGACTGAATCCATGAGTCACCGTCAGCAAGACAACCAGAGCGATAGCAGCAATTTCTCTGTTTATTTCATACTCTCCAGCCAATGCAGCGGACAAGTAAGCAGCGAAGGTCATAGCTGCCAGAGCTGTTGGCGCAGCAAAGCCGATCGTTATTGACACCCACCCTGAAACAAATCCCATGGCAGGATGGTAGATACGATCGAGAAAATGATATTCACCACCAGACCGAGGTAGCGAAGCTGACAACTCGGCATAGGTCAAAGCACCACACAAGGCCGCCAGCCCACCAACCAGCCACAATAAGAGCAAAACAAATACCGACCGTATGTCGATGACCTGATAGCCAAGGCTGGTAAACACTCCGGTTCCGATCATATTGGCGACAACAACGGCCATCGCTGTTTTCGGGGTAAAACGGCTCTGTTCAACCATCAAGCGAACTATTTTTTCTTATAATCTCTGGCGATCCTGGGAGCAACGAACTTGACACCAAACTGACTGCGCCACAACTCAAACCCTTCGGATTCGTTTCTATGGAGAGCATGGGTCTGTCTGACTAAATCAACTTTCTAATTCTATCATCACACAGAGGTTCTTACCCGTTGCACAGCAGTAAGCCAATCATCATAACGCTCATCAACGATTGTGGCGTCCAGTTCAGGTGTGAACTGCGTATCCAGTTGCCATTTATTCTGTAAGTCATCTAAAGAACTGAAGATGCCTATCTGCAGACCTGCCAGATAGCAGGCTCCCAGGGCAGTCGTTTCTGTAATTCGTGGTCTGTCGACTGGAATTTTCAACACATCAGCCAGGTATTGAGTAACCCAGTTATTCGTCACCATGCCACCATCAACTCTCAGCACGCTGATTTCAATCCCGTCATCAGTCATAGCCTGAAGCAGATCTCGTGTCTGGTAGCAAACAGACTGCAAAGTTGCCGTAACGATTTCATTAACACCAGAATCTCGGGTCAAGCCAATAATTGCACCACGCGCATCGGCATCCCAGTGAGGTGCGCCGAGACCAGTAAAGGCAGGGACCAGATACACGCCATTCGAGTCTTGCGTCGCAACCGCAATAGCCTCTGTTTCAGATGCATGTGTAACCAGTTTTAGCCCGTCCCGTAACCACTGGACCGCAGCACCAGCGATGAAAATACTTCCTTCCAGGGCGTAGGTGACCTTTCCATCCAGACGATATGCAACGGTGGTGAGCAGCTGACTGGTCGACTTAATCGGTTCATCACCAGTGTTCAATATGGCAAAGCATCCAGTCCCGTAGGTGCTCTTTAGCATCCCGGACTCAAAACAGCCCTGTCCAAACAAAGCACAATGTTGATCTCCTGCCATGCCGGTAATAGGTATCTCCACCCCAAACAGTTCTTTAGTGGTTGCACCAAATGGCGCGCTTGAGTCGAGTACCTCGGGTAATAGTGATGCAGGAATGTCCATTTTGGCCAGTATCTCATCATCCCATTCCTGACGATGGATATTAAAAAGCGAGGTCCTGGCTGCGTTGGTAGCGTCCGTTTTGTGCGCGGCACCATCTGTCAGTCGCCAGAGCAGAAAACTGTCGACCGTCCCAAAAGCTAACTCATCCCGGTTTGCTCTGTCTCTTGCTCCCGGGACATTGTCCAGAATCCACTTCAGCTTGGTCCCTGAAAAATAAGGATCCAGCAACAAACCGGTTTTCTCAATAATGGTGGATTCAAATCCTTCTGCTTTCAACTGCCCACAATAATCAGAAGTGCGGCGATCCTGCCAGACAATCGCATTGTAGATGACCTCGCCGGTTTTTCTGTCCCAGACCAGCGTAGTTTCTCTCTGGTTGGTGATACCTATCGCCGCCACATCCATTGCCGCAATACCAGATGCAGCCAACGCTTGCTTGAACGTTGCAACCGTACTCTGCCATATCTCTTCCGGATCGTGCTCGACCCAGCCGTCATCAGGAAAAAATTGAGTGAATTCCTGTTGCGCGGTCTTGACAATACTGCCATCGGAACTAAACACGATAGCGCGAGAACTCGTTGTACCTTGATCAATTGCGACAATATATTGTGTCATGTGCCTCGCTTACTGCCATTTGCCGATTCTGTAAGTGTAAGATATCAACTGAAGACGGATGGGTAAACCAACCTATTGGTATCGCCTTTCGTCCGCCTGAGACCAGGAAAACACGATTCCCATCAACTTGCTTTCATCTGGCAGAAGACGGTGTATCCTTAGCCATCGATGACTGTTAAGTAAAGGTTGTACATGAGTGAGGTCAAATCGTTACTCCCGGCGTTTAGTCTGGCAGACAGCAATGGAAAGGATGTCAATTTCCCTCGTGACGCACCCACCCTGATCTGTTTTGTAAAGGAGGATTGCCCCACCTGCAAGACCGTAATGCCCCTGCTGGATGCTCTTTTCCGTTCGGACACGAATGTCCTGCTTATCGGACAAACGCTTGAAGGCAACAGGAAACTTATCGAGGAATTCGAGCTAGACTCACCAATACTTGATGACAGCAAACTCAAAGTTTCATTTGCATACGATATCGAAACAGTACCATCTTTGATCTGGACAGATGGCCATGGTCACCAGATCGAACGACAGGAAGGCTTCGTGAAAGCTGACTGGGCCACATTGCTGAATCAATTCGGTGCACAAGCCGATGTGGATTGGGATGCATTACCCGATTGGCGACCCGGTTGTGGTTCCTTGTCTGTTGATCCTTTGATCGCAGATCGACTACGTGCAGAAGCCGAAAATAGCCCGTTAAGGGCTAGAAGAATTGAAATCGCAGAAGCAGATGATGAATTCGAGTTTATGTTCGATCAGGGATTCTCTGATGGATTACCCCTCATTCCTCCAACTCCAGAGCGTGTCATCCGCATGCTCTCTGGCACAAACCGTGATCCTCAGGAGATCGTCGCGACCGTTGCACCCAATATGGGAGAAGCGACCGTTGAGAAGGTGGCCATAAACTCGGTTTTGGCAGGTTGCAAGCCAGAGTACTTTCCGGTGGTACTCGCTGCACTTGAAGCAGCCTGTACAGATGAATTTAATATTCATGGTGTCATGGCAACCACCATGGGTGCATCTCCCGTCATGGTCGTCAACGGCCCTATCAGAGAGCGCATTGGCATGAATATGAAACTATCTGCTCTTGGACAGGGCAACCGAGCCAACGCCACAATCGGACGGGCACTGAGATTGGCGATCCGGAATATCGGCGGTGCGAGACCCGGTGGAACAGAACGACCTACTCTCGGGAACCCCATGAAGTTCACCATGTGTTTTGCCGAATGGGAGGAGCGCAGTCCCTGGGATCCCCTGCATGTAGAGCGAGGATTTAAGCCGGAAGATTCTGTCGTGACCCTGTTCTGTATGACCAGCGGCCCAACTCTGATCGTCGATCAGACTTCATTGCATGCACCGCAGCTTGCAAGCAGCATCGGAATGGCACTTGAAAGCGTACATCACCCCAAGGCCTATATGGGTTCAGACACTTTATTAGTAGTCTGTCCTGAGCACATTGATACCATAATGCGCGATGGCGACTACAGCAAACAACAACTGCGAGAGCAGATTAACACGTCGACCAAAAAGCCCGTCCGGGCTCTGGTTCAGGACGAGAAATCCGGTGTGGGAATCCCTGCCGAAAGATTCGCTAAATTACCTGAAGAAATGCAAAATGGTGAGATGAGCAAATTCGCCACACCAGATAACATCCATATCGTCATCGCCGGATCAGACGCTGGAAAATTCTCTGGTGCTTTCCATGGCTGGTTAACCGGCCCGGGCGGCTCTATCGTGGTTTCAAAAAAAATAGAGGAGGCATAAATGACCACTATCCTAGATCCAACCAACGAACAGGTGCCGGTTGAACGGCAACTGTCACCTCGCAGTGGGGAGATTACCGGGCGTTTAGCCATGCTCGATATATCGAAACCACGAGGTAACATCCTACTGGACAAATTCGAGTCGATGCTTGCAGAACGATTTCCCAATGTAACCATCAATCGCTATGCCAAGCCGACTTTCACAAAGCCAGCACCGGACAAATTAAGAACCGAAATAAAGTCAAACAACGACTTTGTGATTGAAGCCTTAGCCGACTGAGGTTCCTGTACCACGTGCAGTTTGCATGATACGGTATGGTTTGAAACGCAGGGGCTTCCATCTGTTACCGTAGCTTCAGAAGAATTTGCTGAGGCTGCAGACACTCAGGCAACGGCTCTCGGTCTTAAAGATGCACGCTGCGTTTTTGTAGAGCATCCAGTCCAGGACGCTAACGACGAACAGATGCGACAGAAGGCGGATAATGTTATCAATCAGGTGGTTCGCGCACTAACAGGTTAATTTGGCCTCGAAGATCACCCATTGTGGGAAAATAGATCTGATGTGAACAGCACCTGGTTTTAGCCATAATCGCTGCTGACTTTCAAAATCTTATGATCCGGCATGCCCCGGTTATTCAGGAAGGTATTATTCCAAGTACCTTCTTTAAGTGCTGATTAAGCATCTGACCATTTGGGTCAAGAGTTTTCTGTATCGCAACGAAGTCCTTCAAACGCGGATAAAGTGCCGATAATTCGGCAAATCCGAGCGAGTGCACTTTGCCCCAATGTGGCCTGCCGTCATATTTCCAGAAGATGGGTTCGATGACGTCAAAGTAAGGTTTGTAATCGTAACCTGCCATTCTGTGAATTGAGATGGACACCCTGGGTTCATCAGAAAACATACCAAGCCAGGTGTTATCTTTCGCAATAATCCTGTACTCAAGCGGAATAAGTACATCAATTCTATTATCGGTTACCGTTTTCAAGATTTCCCGTACACATTGCGGTCCGGCGTCGACAGGTAAAGAGTATTCCATTTCGTTGAATCGATCATTCCTCACATTGGTCAGCGCAAGGTGGGATGGTTCAACCGTCTCACTCCTCGGTGTATCACCGAGTAAGTAATTGATTAATGGTCTTCGGAATATCACTGGGATCTTTGACAAGACACCAAAAATACCACCCGCATCATCCTCCGGTAGTGGAGGTTGGACTGGTTCTTTTGTCTCCTTATGGGCGATAACCAGTGAATAATCCGCATGTACAAGAGGCATGAATTCATAATGTTCAAACTCATTACAACGGTCATTAAAGCTTTCAATGACCGATTCAGTATCTTCGACCCAGGTTGAAGAACGCAAATTAAATGAATCTCTGTTCTGAAATCCAATCCTTGAAATAATGCCCAGAGATCCCAGACTTACCCGGGCAGCATTAAACAGATCCGGCTGCTGATCAGGACCAAGGTCCAACACTTCGCCATTCGGAGTAACCAACCTTAGTTCGGTCACGTAACTCGACAGGGAACCAAGATCGCGTCCGGTGCCATGAGTCGATGTTGAGATTGCGCCTGCCAAGGTCTGCCGATCAATGTCGGGCAAATTGAACATAGCCTGACCAACTGATTCAAGCAACGGTCCCGCATTTCCCAAACGAGTTCCTGCTGCAAACAATGCCGTCTGCGTTTTTGGATCATGGCTAATTAATCCGTTGAGCTTGTCGAGTACCACCAGTGTGCCGTCTGTTGGTACAAGTGGCGAGAAGGAATGTCCTGCACCAACGGGTCGGACCGGCCCCACTATCTGCTTTAGGCTATCAACCAGCTGATCTTCACTGGACGGTGCAAATCGAGCTACCGGACGCGAGCTTAGTGCTCCTGACCAGTTCCACCAGGGGAGCGTACTCTTTTTTTCATTCGCTATAAGAGGATTGTACATCGCAGTCAGAAGACTGCTCGCAAGAAACCGTCTTCTGCTTAACTTCATCGACCACTTCCGGACATGAAATCAATTAAGACAGCAAAGTCAGTTTCACTGCAGTCCATGCAGTAACCCAGCGGAGGCATCCTGTTGAACCCTTGGAAAGTGTGTGCCAGTAATATTTCAGTTCCCTGTTCGAGTCTGGGTTGCCAGTTTTCCCTATCCCCTACTCTTGGCGCCCCTCCTTCACCATTCACATGACAGAGCGCACAACTCCGTGACCACTTCTCCATCGAAGCTGTTTTCTGTTCAACTGAAATACCTTCCAGCGGAAAGTTGCCAGACTCCGGGGCACTGCAACCAGATAATAACGAGAAAAACAGCATGGTCGGCAAGGAACGAAGGCTAATAATCGTATTTCTCGTTTCTGACGTTGACTGAATGCTAAGAATGCCACTCTTGGTCATGATTGCCAAACAGCAAAAAAGGTGGTTTATTGAGCCACCCGGTATTCAGGGATACCCGATTCGAGCACTAGATATCTGAAGCTTTTACTCACAATTTTGATTTTGCTGCAATACAGTGTTGTCAACGTCGAAGTTGTCACGATTTCTAAATAAGTCACCGGGGTCTCAGAGTAATTGATGAAAAACCGCTGAAACACGCAATGCTGCACGCGTGAGTAAATGCAGTCTCACGGACTGAACACATGATATGACTGATCTCAATCGTCACTGATACAGTCACCACATTGGAATTTCCGTTAGTGTAAGAATGTATCAGCTGCAAGAACACGGGTTTTATCCAAAGAACAGATGTCTGATGCACCCGCTGCTCAATATGGCTAGAATGCCCACTGGTACAAGTGCTTCAGGAAAATAGAATGTCCCACAATGTAAGCAAGATCTGTTCCTTGACAACCCTGGTTTCGCTTAGCGCTCTTCTCTCGTTGTCCGCTTCGGGAGATACTCGATATGGTGACTTGGTTTCAAGTGCAGAGACTATCCGGATTGGCAGTCTTCTTAACGAGCCGGACAGATTCGTTGACAAACTGGTGAAAATTGAAGGTCTTGTTGATGACGTGTGTCCAATGAAGGGATGCTGGGTGGACGTCCTGGAATCACAATCTAGGGACGTTATCCGCTTTAAGGTACAGGATGACGTTGTGATTTTTCCTGTTGAAGCAAAAGGACAGCAGATCATCGCAGAAGGATTTCTCCGCAAGTACAATATGACAAAAGCTCAGACAATTCGTCGACTACACCATCTGGCTGACGAGAAAGGCGAGAATTTCGATGAAGCGACTGTGACGGGTCCAACAGTCTTCTATCAGATTGAGGGTATAGCTGCTGTCGTCCGTTAAATCGGAGTGATGATTTTATTCACAGCTTGATGAGCAATTTCAAGCAAATCTGATTGAATAAATCACACTGACAGCTATTGAAAGGATTTCTTGATGAATAATCTTTAAAAGTCTTTACTCTGACCCTCTACAATGTATTTGATAGAGAGTGTGCCGAACGGCAATTACTCATGCGCACTTTCACGTAATTTAGGAAACAGAACAACCAAATTTATTCGGGCAGAAAATATATGTCACTAGAAATCAGTAAAGAATCAGTGGACCTTGGAATCGTCACCACCAATGCCGAACCACTTCTAAAGTTCTATAAAGATACGCTCGGGCTGGAGCTGGAAGGTGAAATGGACATGCCAGGTGGCAGCCATATGACACGACTGAAGTGCGGCACAACCACGGTCAAAATCGTTGTACATGCAAAGAAACCCGACGCATCTGCTGCTCCTGGCGGTATTCGAGGTGCGACCGGATATCGTTACTTCACGATATCCGTAAATAATCTTCAAGATGCGACGGATGAATGTTCTGAGGCAGGCTACAAGATAGCCGTCCCTCCCACCGAGATCCGACCTGGGGTCACGATTTCGATCATTGAAGATCCTGATGGGAACTGGGTGGAACTTTTACAGATGAGCTAGCGTTGAACTACTAAACCATCGTCAGGCACGACTGGTCTGAGACTCCTATTCAACTGATATGGAGGTTACAAATGACAATACAACTTCGACAAATTTGCCTCGTTGCGCGGGAACTTGAACCCGTTCTGCAAGACCTTACGAGTATTCTGGGCATCAACAGATGTTTCGTTGATCCAGGCGTTGCAAATTTCGGACTCGAAAATACCTTGATGCCGATTGGGTGCAATTTCCTGGAGGTGGTAGCACCCGTCCAGGAAGGAACGGCTGGTGGCCGCTATCTGGATCGAAGAAATGGCGATGGCGGATACATGGTTATTACGCAGGCGGACAGTAAAGAAACGCAGCAGGCTGTCAGGCAGAATGCTCTCGATAACAATGTTCGAGTCGCCTTCGAATCGGAGCGGAAAGATTGGAATCTATGTCAACTACACCCAGGTGATATGAAGGCAGCATTCCTTGAAATAGAGTCAGATGCATACAACGACTTCAATGGACATTGGAATCCGGTAGGTGGAACCGGATGGGAGAACAAGGTGAAGCAGGACATCACAGTGGACTACCGGGGTGTCGAATTACAAAGCAATGATCCGGTCAGCCTTGCGGAACTTTGGGGTAGAGTCGCCGGTTTGCCAGTCGAACGTCGTGGTGCTGAACTTGCAATGGAGCTAAACAATGCAACGATTCGCTTCGTAGAAGAGGAGGATGGCAGGGGTCCTGGCCTGGGCGGTCTCGATATCGCCGTTGCGAATCGAGATCATATTCTCAGTGCTGCCAAAGAACGCGGTTGTTACGTGAACGATGATCGAGTCGATATCTGTGGCACACGCTGGTACCTGCAAGAAGTTTAACCGCTTAGCCGAATCCTACTGGTCTTGTCACAATCGCTCATACAAGATCGAGGTAATTAATTCCGTTTGATTACCTTGCCTGCATCAGCTCAATGATCAGATTACTGAACTTGCTCCGTGTATCAAAATAGACTGCGCTTCTTTTCGCGGCACCCAGAGGTTTGATACTGAGGATGATTGGGAATCCTTTCTCGACCATTTCGGCTGTCTCTGCTTCGAGATCATCAACCGTATACGCAATATGCCCTACACCCTCTCCGGTACTCTCGAGTAGTTCTTTGTGAACCGTCTCTCCCTGAACAGGTTGCAGTAATTCTATCCCTACAGGACCAACCTTTCCCATCGCACCTCTCGTTTTTACAACCGGTTCAGGTGTCTGGCCATAGACGAGATACTCCGCATTTTTTGAACTGTCTATTTGAAACTCTGGCTGAAATGTGGCAACTCCCAATGACTTGTAGTCTTCCAGGGACTTGTCTAAATCCCTTACGGGTACTCCCAGATGATGCAATTTCCACGAACTTTCCATCAAAATCTCCCTTGGTTTGTAAGCTATTCAAAAGTGGATCACACCCCTGAGTCAATTACTCAAATTTCATATTCACGTTTGAATCCATTGTCCAGCCTCCGGCATTGATCGGAAGATTTCGTATTCCAGCATATCTTCAGACGACGCTGCCTGAAACATTCGACTCAACCCGCAGTCCACATCCCTGCTTACCCCAATACTCTCTCTATACTCACTTACCAGACACTTCGCGCCAGATTATTGAATGCCAGTTCAAGGCCACCACGAACCTTCATAATACAGGCAACAGCTTGAATCAAGAAAGAAATCGATTCCTTACGGCGGGGTGGTTCTGCTGCCCCGAGCGCGTACCGTATCCACTTTATCTAAATAAACGACAAGATCCATGAGTGCTGATCACTACAGCGACGCAGGAGAAATGCTTAAAGCCTGACAATGACTTGCTCTCACACTTCGGCGGCCCCACCTGGGCGGTCCCACCTAGGCGGCCCCACGGTAACACCTAACTCTGCTTCGAATGCCAGCCCTTCATGATAATCATAAAAAAGGCCCAGTTTCATTCGAAACTGGGCCCTAATATAAATGCCTGACAATGACCTACTCTCACATGGGAACTCCCACACTACCATCGGCGATGAGTCATTTCACTACTGAGTTCGGAATGGAATCAGGTGGTACCAACTCTCTATGCTCGTCAGGCAAACCGGTTTGAAGCATATGTGATTCAAGCAGTCCCCAACTTGATGGGGACCTATTCATCAGCGCCCCGAGTCGATTGGGGTCTACTGCAAGAATCACGCTTCAAATTCTTTTACAAAAAAGATAGAAAGCAATAAAGGTTTTGTATCGACATCTTGATACTGATACTGACTGATATCGTATTGATATCTCTGTATCTACTGACTATTTCAAGGTCATATCCTATATAACCTGCGAAACATTCCAGCAACTTCGGGAGTCTTTCATCTTGGATTGAGACTCTGCTTTCGCTGAGTTTCGTATGTCTAGATGGAGACCCCCGCTTCAGCGGGAGTTTCGCATATCCGCGTTGCGAATATGCTCAAGTTATATGATCAAGCCTCACGAGCAATTAGTACGAGTTAGCTCAACGCCTTACAGCGCTTACACATCTCGCCTATCAACCTCGTAGTCTTCGAGGGCTCTTAAGGGGAATCAAGTTCCCGTGAGATCTAATCTTGAAGGGGGCTTCCCGCTTAGATGCTTTCAGCGGTTATCCTGTCCGAACGTAGCTACCCGGCAATGCAATTGGCATCACAACCGGAACACCAGAGGTTCGTCCACTCCGGTCCTCTCGTACTAGGAGCAGCTCTTCTCAAATCTCAAACGCCCACGGCAGATAGGGACCGAACTGTCTCACGACGTTCTAAACCCAGCTCGCGTACCACTTTAAATGGCGAACAGCCATACCCTTGGGACCGGCTTCAGCCCCAGGATGTGATGAGCCGACATCGAGGTGCCAAACACCGCCGTCGATGTGAACTCTTGGGCGGTATCAGCCTGTTATCCCCGGAGTACCTTTTATCCGTTGAGCGATGGCCCTTCCATACAGAACCACCGGATCACTATGACCTACTTTCGTACCTGCTCGACGTGTATGTCTCGCAGTCAAGCACCCTTATGCCATTGCACTCATTGCATGATTTCCGACCATGCTGAGGGTACCTTCGCGCTCCTCCGTTACTCTTTGGGAGGAGACCGCCCCAGTCAAACTACCCACCATACACTGTCCTCAACCCGGATAACGGGCCTAAGTTAGAACCTCAATATCATCAGGGTGGTATTTCAAGGTTGACTCCACGCAAACTGGCGTCCACGTTTCAAAGTCTCCCACCTATCCTACACAGATAAGATCAAAGTCCAGTGTAAAGCTGTAGTAAAGGTTCACGGGGTCTTTCCGTCTAGCCGCGGGTATACGGCATCTTAACCGCAAATTCAATTTCACTGAGTCTCGGGTGGAGACAGTGTGGCCATCGTTACGCCATTCGTGCAGGTCGGAACTTACCCGACAAGGAATTTCGCTACCTTAGGACCGTTATAGTTACGGCCGC
>Ga0208278_1000957_pt1 | contig 14493 bp, 20 predicted proteins | sample ETN01SmetaG_FD_185794 | JGI IMG/M metagenome (GOLD analysis project Ga0208278, IMG submission 185794) | Marine microbial and viral communities from oxygen minimum zone, Eastern Pacific Ocean - ETNP2014F12-01SV259 (SPAdes) (version 2) | ecosystem: Environmental > Aquatic > Marine > Oceanic ...
TACTCCAGTATAATGTCCTTCACCTTGTATAGAGTGAAATATTTCAGAGTAATAATACTTTTTTTCGTCCATATACTTTTTATTATACAATATATTTAGAATTTGTCAAAAAGATTTCTTATTTTATTGGATGATCCGAAGGTTTAATCTCATCATTGGTAATATTGAGAATTTTAATTGCTTCATACTTGCCAGGTTCAGCAGTAACTATGTTACCATCTTCTGTTTGGTAGCCAATTACCAGTTGGTTTTTAATATTATCCCAATTAGGATCAGCATAAACATCAGCTTGTATTGTAATTCGGTATAATTGCATAACAATTTCCCTCCTATATGTTAATTATCTAGATCTTCCGGGCCAGATTCGGCCATTTTCAGCAGTACGCGGTACTGCTCGTACGCCTTTTTTAGACCTGGGTACAATTTTCTTAAATCTTCGTGTTTTTCCTCGTGGACCATGAATCCTTCACTTACAGATACTGTTCCAGATACTGTGTAAGATGCTCCCATATTAGTTGTATTTGTATTACCCCAATCATCTGCTCCTAGGTCATAAGTAAAACCTGTTTCATAATCAGTTTTATCATCAGTATATCCTACCTTAACAGTTAACTCTTCTAGATTATCTAATTTTTTTTGACCTTCTGCAATACTTAAAGTTTTTTTTCTTTTTTTCTTTCTAGGTTTTGGTTTTGGTGCATGAACAGTCATTAGTCATGCCCTTTCATTGATAAACAAATATCATAAAATTCTTTTTTAGTAGATGCATCTTTACTAAATGCTCCATGCATAATTGCAGTTGTCATATCTGATTCATGTTCTTTAACACCCCTTTGTGTCATACAATGATGTTCTGCTTTTACAACAACTGCCACGTGTTCAGTTTTTGCAAATTTCTGTAATTCTTGTGCAATATGTGTTGTCATTTCTTCTTGTATCTGTGGACGTTCTGCAATATGATGAACAATACGATTAAATTTAGATAATCCTATAACTCCATCTTCTGGAATAATACCGATCCAAGCATTACCTACAATGTTTTGAAAATGATGAGCACAAGTTGATCTAACACTAATTGGACCTGATGTATATAAACTTTTGTATCCCATATTTGGAAAAGCAGTTATTCTTGGATGTTTTTTAAATCTTCCTCCAAATATTTCGTGAACATACATTTTTGCCACACGTTTTGCAGTTTCTTGTGTATTGTGATCGTTGTCAGTATCAATAACTAAAGTGTTTAACACATTTTGGAATGCTGTTTCAACTTCTTGTTGTAGTTTTTCTAAATCACCTTCTTCTAAATATTTAGAGATATTATCATTGCAATGATATCTTACTCCTGCATTTTCTAGTCTTTGCTTAATTACTTTACTAATACCTTCAGCCATTATGCTCCTTTTATCAAAACTTGATCATTAATTGTAGCATATAAACCTTCTGCACTAAAGAACTTTTTTGCTAAAATAGATCTTTGACGTGCTAATGCTGGTAAGTATTCTTCATAGTTTTCCATGTAGTCAACTATTTTTGCGGCAATTTCTTTATGATGTATATTATAATTTTCCATCGATGATGTTAATTCACTATCATATTTGAATTCGTCTAAAACCATTTCTGAATAACTTAATCTATCTGGAACCATTGGTATTGTGTCAACTAGAGAACCTTCGTACCAACTAATGCCTAAAGTTTCTTGTAAGTTAGCACTAAAAACTAACTTTGCTTCGCCTAATAGATTATGGTACTCGTTTTTGGTTAATTGTCTTTCTTGTGCAATTATAAATTCATATTGTGGCATATTGTCTTTAAGGTCTCTAAATATTTCAGGTTGTTTTTCTGGTGCCATTCTATGTGGAAACAATATAATATTTTTCTTTGGCATTCTTTTATATTGCTCTAGAGTTTCATCTAGATATTCCATAGGCCATCCTGTTCTTACAATGCGTTTCATAACATCTTCTCTATGATATGAAATATCATGGGGTGGCCCAAATAGACCTTTAATAAACAGTTCTATATGGAAATTAGTTGCAAAATAATTGTAATCATATGCAAAAAACATACCACGTTCAATATTCGTTGTCCATCTTTTGTCTTCAATTAGTCTACCTAAAAAGTCTGCAGGATCATATGAGCCGGCGTGCCATAAACCATGTATGTTAATTTTCTTTTGTAGCAAGTCAGCCATATATTTTAATTGTATAACAGTAGAATTCCAAGCATCAGTAAATATGAAATCATCGCCATCCTCAATTTCATTTTGTGCAAATTTTTCAGCAATTTTAATTGCTTGTGCAGATTTGTAAACATTTGTACCAGCAAAGTTTAAAAACGCACCTGGTGTAGTCATTTGTGGAACATTACCGCCTGAAATTGTTACAACTTTTCTACCAGTTTTTCTTACTAACTGTTTTGGAAGATGCTCTTTCCATTGTGCAGTATATCTTGTTTCTACTGGTTCTATATCTACAATGTATATTGTCATTGTTCTTTAGAACTCCATAAGTTTAAATTAAGTGCACCAGTTTCACGCCATGTCCAAAATATAATCCATGGTGTGTGTTTCTTATATAGTTGGTGGTATCTAAAAGGCAATTTATGTTCTTTACAGAATTTTCTATATTCATCAATGTCTTTCCAAATATCCATTGCGTTATTTGGAAATTCACTTATATTTTTTGATACAGCCATTTTCACCATCTTCCGATACTGATATCCAAATTTTTCTTTTTGGATACTTGTTTGTTACTTCTTTGTGCAGATCATCTGCAATCATTTCACATGAGTTATAATCAAGTTCTAATGTGCCATCATATAATCCTTCTAGCCAACGTTTAAACAATATAAATTCAACATCTCTATCATCGTGAAAAACTTCGATCCATACTTTAAAATGAAATATGTGTCTATGTGGATGTCCTAAAAAACTTACATCTACAAGTTTAGGATCATCTAATGCCGCTGGGTATTTGTGTATTCCTTCTTTACGAAATGTTACCCATACCATCGATTCTGTACAAGCAGATTCCTCATATGGTGGGTTTGTATCACTTGGGTAAAAGTTATCTTCGTTGCTCATTATTTTTCCTTTCTAATGTTAACTTCATCTATTATTTCATCCTGACCATAGTCTCCCCAATGCGTAAATTTTTTAGTTTGCATAAGATCATTCATGCTATGTGACCAAATGCCAGGATTAGTTGCTTTAAAATTTATATCATCTAGTTTTATCATCGTATTATAGTTCATTTCTGTAATGTGTGGTAATTTTATACTAATTGTTGGAATGAACCAAGTATTTTTGTCCCATCTTGCAATCCATTTTCTTATATCTCGAAAATATGTGTAGTCAAAGTCTAGAGTACACCACATTGGTTCATCAATAATTGTATCAATCATTTTTTGCCATTTTTTAAGATCCACACCATTAAAACTATGATTTGCTCCTAGATATACATGAGAACATTCATAACCACGTGCATACTCAACTATTTCTGTAGCATCTTGCTTATCAACTACAAATAATGTTTTTAAACCATATGCAGGAGTATGTTCAACTTCTTTACCAGTAAAAAATATTGGTGTATATTTTATACCTGTGCTATAGTTTCTTTTCATTTTTCATAAAACTTCTTTCAATTCTTTTGTTAAAAGTTTTCCTATTTCTTTATTTCCATTAATAGTAGCATGGCCAATATAATTTTTATCTTCATGATATACGTAGAAATCTAGGTTTTTGTAAATTACTCTTTCTAGTAATGGAAGATTTAAATATCTGCACCATGTATGAAAAGGTTTGGCTATAAAATTTGTTCCTTGGTGCCAACTTAAAATATAACAAGGAATGTTTAATCGTTGCAATACATGATTGATATATGTAATAGCCGATTTAGTAATCAACCAAAGATATCCTTTAGCACTATTATCTTTAACAACTTGTATCCACCAATCCATAAGTTTTTTATTATTTTTATATTCTACGTTATGCCGATCCCATATAAAAGTTTGATCAACTTTTACTTCTTCTTTAGACTCTGGTCGATGTGCGAAATTAATTACTTCTTCATGTGGTAAAAGATGATGATGCTTTAAATTTTCTACTTTATCATTTAATTTCCACTCAGGATTATTGTTAGTCATTAATATTCGAGGTTCAAATGTTTCTTGTATTAATACAAAATCAAAATTTCCTATTTCTCCAGGTTGAAAAATATCAGAAGATAGCATATTTGCTATAATTTTTGCAAAATTTAAATATCCACCATTACTTACTGCATAAACTGTATATTCTATATCAGGTATATCAATGAATGAATAATATCCTTTTACAGTATCAATTGTTTCTGGGAATTCATCTTTATCAGAATAAGACACATATGAGCCTGCTGAATGACTACACCCAAGTACTAAACATTTTTTCATTTTTTAAGTTTTTGATCTCTTTCTTTAACTGCTTTAGTTGCCTGTGCAAAACTAAATGGATTATATTCTTCACCAAATAATACTTTCATATGATCTGAATATGCTCTTTGCTTACGTTTCATATGATTACGTGTACGTTTTTTAGTATTGCGTTTGGCTCTTAGGATACTTTTTTGAGTATTACGTTTCATTTTCTAATTCAGCAATCTGATCTTTTAATTTTAGTTTTTGTTTTTTAAGATCAACTAATCTTTGTTTAGTAACCATGGACCGATCATAATCTCGGACTTCCTCCATTATTTCAATTTTCTTACTTAACTCTTTATGTTTTTTCTTTAATGTTTTTAAACTATCATTCATTTTATGTCCATCCTTTGAACCCTGCATCTGGATTTACATAGATAGAACTGTTTTTTTCATTTTCACAAGCCTCTACACTAATAACCCATGCTCTGCCTCTAGTTTTTTTGCGTAACCATTCATCGGCATGAGTACAAATCCTCATTGCTGTACCTTCCATACCTGGTCCTTCTTCTTGTACTACTAATTTACATACGCCTGCTTCATGCATTTTCTTAAATGTATCCATCCACGGATCATTTTGGTCAATAACAAGAGTATGATCATAGTTTGCTTCTAACCAATGCTTTAATTCGTCTAAGTCACCATAATCAACAACAAAGCCTGCTTTATCCATTGTTTGAGCACCAAATACTATACGAAAACTTCTACTATAACCATGTATTAAATGGCAGTTTCCATCGTGTCTGTACTGTCTATGGGCACAAGGAAAATTAAAGAATGATTTTGTTGATGTAAATTCTTCAATGTCACTCATATTTTATACCTCCTCAAATAAGTTTGCGAATTGTGTTGATGCATTAACGGTTTTTTTACCAACTGCACCTCTGGTGCCAATTATTGACATCCAGTATCTGCTATATTCTTCTATTATCATTTCTGATTCTTCTTTATTGCTTGTTGCAAAAATTGCCTCTACTATATCTTTAAGCATAACACGATCAAAGGATTCGTCAACAAGCATTGCTGGTATCATACCAGCATCATATTGTCTATTTGCTTCTTGTACTGCGGTTAAATGCATCCAAATATTATGTCCCATTTGTATTGCATATGAAAAAGAATCCCATGATGTTTTACCTTCTTTCTTCATTTTATTTAGGTCGCCTGGTGCATAAATGCAAACATCTTTCATTGTTAATCCTTTTGTAACAGGTGAATCTTCAAACTTTGGAAATATACTATCTGCTAACACACCATCACGCCATGGTCTGGTGTCTGTGGAATACTTTTTATCATCTGCTGATGCAATCATTCTGTAGACCCATTTCTTTCTATCTTCAATTTCAATTGATGTGTATACTTGTCCATTTGCTGTTGCAAGGAATGGTGATGCACAATCAAATGTAATAGTAAAGTTTTCGTTGTGGTATTTTCTTACTGCTCGTTGGATGTCTGTTAATAGTGTTGCCCATTCTAATTTTGATGTACCTAAGAAGTGCATTATATCATGCACACCTTTTTCTAATAACCCATCATGCCGTAATGCAACCAATCTTTTTAAAACTAAATGTATGTCACACATATTTTGTCCACCCATTGCCCAACCATTAAAGTGTGTTTCAGGATATTGTTTAGGATCACAGTAATGTTTCATATGTTCATACCAGTTATCTGCATCTGTATGATTTTCACCTTGTAACACGTTGACAAATTTACAAGCACCTGTTTTATTTTTCATAAAGTATTGATTGTTAATGTCTGTAGCCGCAAGTGCGTCTTCATATTTCTTAATGCCTGTTGCTTTTTGACCTTCGGGTGATCTAGATACCCAAGCAGGAATATCTAGTATCATTCCATAATCCATTAATGCGTCCATCCATTTTAATACTGCTGTACGTTTTTTTGATGCTTTAGGACAATGAGGATCTTTCCAATCACCTTCCCATACACCTTTACCTATTTGGAATCCACCTGAGTCGCCTAATGTCCATGATGTTGACTTATCTCTATTGCGAAACATATCTTCACCTGGGGCATCTTTGTTTAGGTCTAATGCGGCATGACCTGCCGAATACAAACACCATTTATAATTAAATTGTGCTTTTGGGTCTAGGAAGTTTAAACTTTCTACTCCATTTACAAAGTTTTTTGGAATACGTTTATAGTTTACGTATTCTTCAAATCGTTGTTTGCCAATAAATGTTGCATAAAAACCACTGACTGCAGGTAAAAAGACTGCATAATCTTTTTGGGTCTCTGTGAGATTAATGTTCACTTACTTGCTTTGAGCAGGAAGAATAAACTGATACTCACCGATGCCAGAATCAACTGTAATTTGTAATGCACCTTCATTTGATAAATGTATCTTTAAAGATGATGATTCTGCCAACTTTAATATTTGTAGAACCTGTGCAACCGGCCATGCCCAATTTTTATCTAATGTGCCTGTAACATTTGGTTGGAAAATAAATTCTCCTGCATGAGTTGAATGGTCTCCAAAATAAAACTTCAAATCCGTGCCATCAGTTTTAGCAATAAATGAAGTTTCTTCGCTGTTTGCTTGAACTTGATAACTTAATCTTGTAACAGATGCCATTGTTGGTTCAAATTCTATATCCCAAGTAACACCTCTGAACTTAACAGATTTAAGTTTTTCTTCAATAATTTCAGCATTCATAAACCTGTAGTCATTTTTAAAGTCGCCATTTGCATTTTCGAAGTGTAATCCTGTTGGATATTTTACTCCGTCTTTATCTCTAGTGGTAACTGTAATTTTTGCATTGTCTTTGTATTCAGGTACTTTTAACAATATGTCTAGTTTGTTTAACTGTGGCATACCAAATGTACCATCGATACCAGTAACTGGTTTATGAAATTTTCCTTTCATAATAACAGATCTGTCATCTGCCATGGATTCGATTGTTGTTTCTTTACTATCTGATACAATCTTAACCAGATTTAGAAAGCCTAATGTATGTGTATGCTTTACTATGTCTAATAATGTGTCTTTCATTGCCTATTCCTTATTATCATCGATGATTCTATTAATAGTAACATTATTTAGATCATAAGTCAAACAAATTAATCTTCTGGAGGCAATATTTTTACTTCTGGATCACGTTTGGTAATAAGATTATAACGCCACCATTCTTGTTTCTTCCAGTCAACATCACCTGGTTTCTTAAATTGTATATAAGAACAGTTTGGAGTATCAGTATGAATTTGTTCAATATCAAAATTGGTACAGTTGAATATAAGTTCTGTAATTGTTTTTTGATCATTGTATGCATAATATCCTTGTTTAATTAATTCTAGATCGTTTTTGTTGTCAGCATTTGCGAAATGTATAAGTCCTCGCCCACCATTTATTAGTTTATTATTCATTTGTGTAAATAATTTTTCTAATTGTGGTACAGTAAAATATGGTAAAAAATCCCAACTAAAAATATATCCAACTTCATCATTTGGTATTATATCTAAATTAGTGTATCCATGATTAGCATCTAACATACAGTGAACTAAATGTGTTAAAAATTTTGGTTGATATCTTTTATTAAGTTCTTCTGGAAGACCTTGGATAAAATCAACAGTATGAATTTGTTCAAATGCTGATAAATGATCAATCCAATAGCCATCACCTAAGCCTAATAGAAGGCATGATAGCATATTAGTTTTTTCATTGTTGCAGATCGATGTTAAATCTTCTTTTAGTTTAGGTGGAATTATAGGTTCAGATTTAGTTTTTCTATCTAATTCAAACCATTCTGCTGTTTTTGAATTTGTTGATTCCATATTAGTAGCAGACAATACATTTGGATTTATATCACGCAACATAGAAATTGCTTTATGTGTTTTTTTTAGCATATCTTCTAATGTCTTTTGGTGATCTTCGAGTTTGTTCAAATCAATAGAGTTTAATTCTTGTATTATATCATTAAATTTATTTTTGATTTCTAATCTCATTAAAATTCAAATAGAGTTGAAAACGTATTGTTTTGCTCTGATGCTCCTAAATCATAATCTAGTACACCAATTAAGTTGTCTAGCTTTTTATTAATTATAGCTTCTTCCATTCCTTCGTTATCAAAAGATAACTCCTTAAACCATTGTGGAATTCGTAATTCATCTATAGGGTATGCTATTGATGTATATCCTAATGGATTGTTTCTCAATCTACATACAATAACTTTTGAACCATCCATTATATCTAATGAATGCTGGTCTTTGTACATTTTTTTAACGTTATTCCAGTTCATACTTGCTCTTACGTGGCCAGGCATATTTGCTTTACCAAGTCTATGTTCTTTTTTAACATATTCAGTTAAATTGTTTACACGTTTTGGTGTTCCTTTTTCCCAACCTGGTCGTTCCCTAAATCCTAATCTAAAATCTTGAATAAATTTTATTATTTCTGTTTCTGTTTTGTTTGTTAGTACCATTAATAATATATCACTTAAGAAATCTTGTACAAATTTTGGTGTATCAGATCTTTTTAAGTCTAATCCCATTGCCTTAACTTTTCCATATTCGTCAGTATTAACATTTCTGTTCCAAGTACCTTCAACTTTATCTTGTCTAGTACCTTCTAGATCATAAATCAAAATAGCATAACGTTTTTTAGTAATAAACAAACCTTTTGATGCTACTGCTTCTCTACCTCCACGAATTATTTTACCTTTTGCTTCTGGTGAATGGCAAGCCTCATACATAAATCTTGGAAATGACTTGTTTACTTCATCTGCAATTTTATCATACAATTCAATACATGATTCTTTTGTCCAAGTCATTTTATTATTTTCAACTTCTTCTTTAACCATAGGGTATGCGGAAAAGTAAACAGAATCAGTATCACCATATATTATTCCTTTGCCTCGATGATCATATTCTCCTGTAATAATTTCATTTGTTTTTGCCGCCATATGTTTTGTAATAGTTCTACCTGTTAATGTTATTGATTGTCCTAGTCTTAAGTCAAAGAATCTACAACCTGGATTTAATAGAGCACCGTATAAACTGTTTAAGTTAATTTTTTTAACTAATTGTCTTTTATCCCAGAATGCTTGTTCAACTTTATTTCCAACTTGTATAGATTCACGTAATTTATCTTGCATTTTCTTTCGTTCAGAGAACCATTTTTCTAATAACCCTGGAATAATTGCTTCAAACTCATATGTGAATATTGTACCATTTGCAGATAAACCCCATTTAGATCCATTTTCGAATATCATACCATACAGTTCTGCCGCTGTATGTGTACTTTCAGTTCCATTCACCCATTCAACTACACAATTGAATGCTCTATTTTTTCTTAAAACTTCTGTGTATTCAACTGTAGCAAATTCACCTTCCCATGCTGATGCTGGAGTCTTTTTGTCGAATTGTATGCGTTCTTCAATCATTTTAGTTGTAGCATCTTGTTTTATTTGTCCAACAATAGTTTCTGGTCCCATGTTTAATGCTCTAATAATAGATGGGTATAGTGAATTAATATCGATTGAGCCAATATAATCATGTAATCCTTTTTTAGGTGTTGCAACATAGGCCCCAACTGCCGCTGATGTTGAGTGTGGTTCACGATGTGGTCTGTTTGGAACTACCATGCCACGTTTATGAGTTTCATTTATAATAGCTTGTTCTGTAACAGCCACAGCACCCATTGTCGTTTGTAGTAATACAGTATTTGCGTGTGCTAATTCGTTTGCTAAATCAATAAATTTTAGTTTATTATTAAGTTTAGAAATTAACATAACATCTTGTCTATTATATTCGATAAATGTTTTAAAGTCGTTGTTGTATAATGAGTCTAGTGTTCCTTCGTATAATGTCTTTTGTTCACCTAGTTCTTGAAATGAAATTGCATCTAAACTAAACGAATGTCTTTCTTCATATGTGTATTTTCTGTATAGTTGCATATAGTCTAAATGTACACGACCAATTAAATCATATGTAATTTCTTCGTTACCAAAACGTTCAAATTTTCTTTTGCGTGGTAATAAATTCCATAAGCACATTTTACGAGCATCATCCTTGCTTAATATTTTTATTGTTCTGTTAACAATATATGGTATATCATAACCTTCTGAGTTCCAACCACTTAATATATCAGCATCTTCTATGATGCCAAGAAATGTTTGCAAAAGTTCTGCTTCATTATCAACAATGTATGTGTTTTCAAAATCTTTTAAGTTCTCTATCGTTTCTTCTTTAGTAAGTGTTTTAGGTGGTACAGTAATTGTTATTAGTTGTTTTGTCCATTCAAGATAACAAGAAATTGATGTAACTGGCATAAAAGGATCAGCTGGTTTTGAGAATCCTTTTGCAGGATCAAAGTCTACTTCAATGTCAAAGAAGCATACGTTCATATTTGGAGCCTCTCGATCGATATAATTGTCTTCAAGACATCTAAATATTGGATTTATATCTGCTTCATAGATTTGTTTACCTTTATGAATTGCAAGTTCTTTTTGAAAATCTTTATTTTGTTTGGTACTTACTCGACTAACCTGAGTACCAAATATAGATCTATGTTTACCTTTAAGATCGTCGTAATAAAATACATAGCGAGCAGGATAGTCTGTGTATTCTCTTTTACCATTTATACGTTCAACTACGTATATTTGGTCTCGTGCTCTATCAAAGTATGCGTCTATGTAACTCATATTGCATTAATTATTAATGTTGTTAATGCTATTAAATTCATTACTGTAAACCAACTGCACAAAAATATTACCATTGCTACTTTACGAATTACTGAACTAATTATTCCTAATATAGAACCAACCAAATACATTGGAACAAATATCCATGTTGCTGGATCTAGTACTGTAAATGTTAATACTGCACTACCACCAACTAATAATATAGTTTCAAATGTTTCACACCAAAAAGCCACGGGACTTAATGTATACGAATCTTTAAAGAACTGTTTAACTGTTGCTATCACTATTGTGTTTTGCCAACTGTTGCTAAAATAGTTTCCAGTTCTTCAAGTTTTGCTTGTTCATCATGCAATCCTGCCTTAAATGCGACACTAATTGCTTTGTTTAACATTGCTGGTTTAATTTCCAGTTCTTCAGACAATGCTTTAACAGTTTCACGCAATCCAGCACTTAAATCAGAAACTTCTTGTTTAACTTGCATACCTTCTTCTATTAATCTTTTAAGTTTTGCTGTCGAGTCAGCATCAAACATTCTCCCTGTCATTAGATATCTCCTTTTTTGTTATAACAATTTACATTATAACAGATAAATTATTATTTGTCTATTGTATATGAATCGTATTTTGGATTATATGTGGTTTTATCACCAGTTATTGCTTCGTAAATTCTGGCAATTATTTCTGGATATGCTTTAGACTGGTCTGCTATTTGCTTTATAGCCGTTACCAAATAGTCATCCATTTTAGGTCGTTTTAATATTAACTGACTTTCTTTAACATCGTAAAAATGATCAATGTCTGGCCATTTATCTTCTAATATATCAATTTTTTTTCTTAAGTGTTTTAAACCACGTGACCCAGCCGATTGTGGATGTTTTAGTTGTTTGCTGATGTCAGTCATTGATTCTTTTTGAACCAAGTTTTTTTCTTTTATCAATTCTTTAAATCTCATTCAGAGTCTTTACCATCGATAATATTCTGAAGTTTTTCTAATGCGCCATATTTTTCAGGATCTTTAGTAACCAAGTATCCTAAGAATGCTGATGGTTGTAAACCTTGTTCTTGTGCTTTTTCTCTAATTGCTTTGCCTATGTCTAGTAATTTATTTTTACCATCCATGCTAATTTGTTTATCACCTTGTCTACGTTTTTTCTTTGCCCATTTTTTAACTGTTTTCAAATGTGCTGTTCTGGCGCCGGGCGATGATTTGTATCCACGTTTGCCTGCAGGGGCTTTATCACTTGAAGGTCCATATTCATGATCTTTTGGAACATCAACATCGGGATCAACTCCTCGTTTTTCTGCAACTCCTCCACCGGCTTGTTGAATTATTTGTTTAAACTTTTGAAATAGTTGAGGATTAGTCATTAATTTTGTAAGTGCTTGTGCGTATGGAGCCAATGCTTGTTGAAGGTTAAGTGGAAGATCTTTACCTTGTGCCATTTTACTTAATCCTTTTGCAACCATTTGCCCTGAACCAGAACCTCCGCCCATTGGTCCTCTAAGTTGTTGAGCCTTTTGAGCAATTCCTTGTTCAGGATTTTGTTCACCTAAACCTTTTTTAAGTTCTTCTTTTGACTTACCATATTTCTTTTCGAACTCTTTATCTGATAATTGTTTTAGATCTAGATCGATGTTACTCATTTTACCTTCTATTTTTTTATCGAAAGAGGTTAGTGCTCCTGCTCTTTCTAGTCTGTCATATAATCCTGCGATGTATTGGACTAGATCACGTTCATTCATGCCTGCAATATCACTCATAATCATGTCATCCCATTCGTCACTTTCAGGTGGTTCAAAGTCTGCTGTTCCTGTTTTGCCACCAATAAATGTTCCTGTTGCTTCAGTTTTTACATTTTCGACAGGTTGTAAGTTTAATTTTATTTTTTGAACTAAATCTTTAATTTGTTCTGCCCAATCATTATTTGAATCTGGATATCTTTGCAATGTATCAGCATCGGCATCAGTAATTTGAGTTGCAAGATTTTCTATGTCTGATAAGTCTTGTTCTAGATCAATAATAAGATCTTCGGGTCCTTCGTTAGTGTCTTTACTTTCCCCACTTCTTGCCCATGCTCTTGCTTCGTCATCTTTATCTTTTTTTGCTAATGCTCTTGCTTCTTCTTCATCATCAGCATCATATTCACGTCCTGGAACATTCATATAATCTAAATGTGCGTCAACCTTTGAAACTCTTTCGTCATAGTCCATAGGAATTTCATATGGAACGAAAACTGTTTTACCTACACGTGAGGTTTTTTGAAACAGAGTATCTTTATCTACCTTAACATGATATCCTTCAGCATCAGGTTGTGTTTTTGACTTGACATCGACAGCAATAACTTCACCTTCAATGTATTTGTCTGGTCTACCTTCTATTGGTTGATGATCATATGCTCTAATACCATCACCTACTTTAAATTTATTAGCAAATTTTAATTCTTCTATTACTACATTTGGTTCACGCATCTGTTCTTCGATTTTACCTGACATTGTAGTAGGTTCGTCTATTAATGCTTTACCAATAAATGATTTAGATGAATTCGCTTTGCTTTTTTGTTGATTCATTGCAATGGCGTACATTGCCGATTTGGCATCTTTGAATTTACCCTTTGCCCATTTACCTATAGATTTTTTTGCATCTGGACTATCTTTCATTTTGTCTACAGTTTTATGAGCCTTTTTAATTTTTTTCTTACTCATTTCAGGTGTTGGCAGTCCTGCTAGTTCACGTAATTCTGATAATGGTACTTCTGGGGTCGGGGGTGTAGAGGTTTTCATTTCAGTAATTATTTGTTTCTTAATATCACCTAATGATGTAGGGTCTATTTTTTGCAATTTAGCAACCATAGCCTTAAAATCAATAATATTATCCATTGGAAACCTCCGAAGTTATTATATTTATGATGATTATAGTTTATCTTTTAATTGCTGGGCCACCGAAAACTGAAACATTTTTCATATCTAAAGCATTGTCAGTAGGTTTTTGCTTCTTAGGTTTAGGTACATTCGGTCTTTTAGTACCAGATTTGCCTGGTGAACCAGTAAATGATTTTTTAAATCGATCTTTTCCAACGGCAATGTGTGGAGATACTACTGTTGCTATGTTCCCAGATGATGTTGCACCTGCTGTGGCTTGTTCTTTAAGTTTAGTAATTTCAGATAGTCTCATATTATTCGTCTTGCATATCACCAAATACAAACATCATAACTATGAGGATTAGTTCTTTCATAAGGCATTTCAACTCTCAAACTCCTTGTCAGGTTTTTTCTTCTGGTCGAAAATGTCAAAAGGAATGCAGAAACTCTCCATCTTGATGATCCTCTCATCACCGGTTCCCTTTCTCATCTCCATTTCCATCATAAACTTCTCAGCCAGTGCTCCG